>Ga0208666_1000563_pt1 | contig 17319 bp, 39 predicted proteins | sample 5B_taG_FD_184078 | JGI IMG/M metagenome (GOLD analysis project Ga0208666, IMG submission 184078) | Marine viral communities from the Subarctic Pacific Ocean - 5B_ETSP_OMZ_AT15132_CsCl metaG (SPAdes) (version 2) | ecosystem: Environmental > Aquatic > Marine > Oceanic | place: Pacific Ocean...
GCATGGGTCTTGGAGTTGCCTGAGATTGATAACTACTTCAATGCTCGCAATATCGAGAACTTTAAAAACCTTGTTACTACACGTGTTGATGAAGTTCGCTTTCCATATGCATCATTACCTAGTAAACTAGCTCGTAGGTTTGTTCTGATTGGAACAACCAACCGTAACCAGTTTCTTGTTGATAGCACTGGCAACAGGCGCTTTGTTCCACTCGAAATTGGTGCAAATTTCCAGATTCCTTGGAAAGAGTTAAGTACGCAGCGTGATCATCTCTGGGCTGCTGCTGTTCACGCCTATAGAAACGGGCAGGGATACGAGTTCAATAGCGGTGAGATTGCTGCTATTGCAGAGTACATTCAAGAGTTTGGTGATCCAGACCCTTGGCTGGACAAAGTTGCTACGTATGTAGCTATCCGTGATGAAGTATCAGCAGCTGAGATTTTGACTAATGCACTTGAACTTGATCCAAGAAGTCAAGGGCGTAGAGAAGGAAGACGTGTAGCGGACATTCTTCAGTCCATGGGCTGGAGACGCTTAGTCACTACACGTAAAGATCCACTTACAAATAAGCCTAAATCTGTTCGTATTTGGCAACGTCCTAAAAATGATCCACTTACTGAAGATCACATTTTGAACGACTTCTAATTACACTGAAGTTACGAAAACATATATTATTCAGATACAATGAAAGCCAAAGATATCAACATCGGGCAACGTGTTGTCGTTGCTCCTGGAGAACGGATTGCACTTGTTGTGGGTACTCCTGAGTACTACACTCCGCGTGCTCAACTAGTACGAATTAAGTACGAAAATAGTACTCGTTATGAGTACAAGCTAAATCATCAACTCGAACTTCTTCCTATTGAGCAGCAATATGCAACTCATGGAGGTCATCACATTAAACCTGATGGTGATTTTTGATGTCTGAGTCTAAGCCAAGCCGCAAAGTTGGTGGTCATGCATACGGAAGACGCAATCTAAATCTCTCTAATACTGCCGAGGAAGGAACACTATGTATCTATAGCGGTCATTCGATTGGTCGGTTTAGCTCAACTTCAATGCGCTTTGATAGCCATCAAGCTTGTGTTCGCTGCGTTGCAGCTGCTAGAGAAGGACGTATGTCTTTTGACATGAATCGTCTTTTAAAGAAAGAACAAAAGCGTGCACTTAAGTTCTGGTCCAAAGTTGACATTGGTCAACCTGACGAATGTTGGGAGTGGCAAGGCTATAAGGCTCCTGGCAATGGTATGCCGCAGTTTCCTTGGAGACGGCCAGGCATAAGTAGCAGCACCCAACATCATCCTCAAAGGGTTGCTATGTGGTACACCTGGGGCGATCTTGGCTACACAGGTGTCAAAACTACATGTGGCAATAAGTATTGCTGTAATCCCTTTCATCTAATTCCACAAAAAATTGGCGTGTTTGTTGATCAAGATTCTTATCTTGAAAGCTTTGAACTAGCTTGTGAACTTCACACACTTAAGCAGCAAGTTGCTGAATATGCAATTGAACAAGCTATAAAAGAGCAGGAAATGATGGCCAATTCTCAAGAGCTTGATGATCGTGCAAACTTAGTCTTTGCACCTAACTCAGGTTTTTCAGATCGGTGGGAAGCAGTTGTAGACGATATGCTCAATGGTAGACACTCTAGTCAATTTAATTCTCCACCAAATAAAGAAGATGGAGATGAAAACTCCACAAACAATACTTAATTAACTTATCCTAAATAGAGAGTCATTCCATTATGTCTAGACGTTCTGATCTAATTAAACAATTAATTGCTTCAGATAAACTTGGTCCAGAAAAGGAGCAAGAGCAGAAGTTTCTTATGGCTACTGCTGATTTGATCCTCACCGATCTTATTGAAATTACTTTGAATGGAGTCGAGAATCATGGTCCTGGTTCTCTTGTCATCAATTTATTGAATGACTCTACTACTTATATGTGGTCAGAATCAATTGAATTTGATCTTCGAGTATCTGAACGTGAAAACGATGAAGACGTAGCTGAATTTCTTAAAAAGCTTTTACAGGAGATCAACGAAAATGACTGGACTCAAAACGTGCTTATTACATTGATTAGTGATGCTGGAACAAGAACATTTGCAGTCGAAGCAGGTGGGAGCCAAGAAAGCCTTAGAGCGGTCGCAGAAGAATTTATCGGATAAACTCGCTGCAAAAGGTCTAAAGCTTCCTCTCTACCCAACTCCTCAGCTCATTGACCGAGCTAGGGAAGTTATGGGAAGTATTGACTTCGATCCAACTTCTGATCCTGTTCAACAAGTATTGGTTGATGCAACCTCTGTGCCCAGTATTGAAGTAAATGCTCTTCAAGAGCATTGGCATGGAAACGTATGGGTTGCTCCAAAGGGCGCTGTAAGAGATTGCCGCATCTGGCTCAACAAAACTATTAGCGAATATCGTAATGGTCATATCAAAAGTTTTGTTTTCTTTAGCAGTGCTTCTGAACTTTTACGTGCAGCGCCTGTTGTTTGGGACTATCCCATTTGCATTCCATTCAAACGTGTTAAACAGCTCCGCGCTACTTCAGAAGGCTTCGAATCTGTATGCCCATCCACATGGAATTTGATTATTTATGGACCCCCAATTCAACAAGCACTGACAGATATTGACAAAGTATCTTTGTTCTATAACAGCTTTAGAGATATTGGTCGAGTAATTTATAGCGAATATGCAGGCGATGGCTGGCAGAAAGACCTTGAGTATTATGAAGAAAACAAAGGTAATATCTGATGAGTAAGCATATTGCTCAGGATTACTTTTTCTTGCTTCCGTCTGAAAGCAAAGTGCATCCATGTCGTCTTATCACTAAAGACGGTACTTTAATGTGGAAACACGCCTTGCTTTATCAAAACTCTAACTTGTCCTTACCCAGTTCTGAAGCACATGAGCAGCACATAATAAAAACTGCTCAGCGCCTAGAGGAACTGAACAGTTGGGTATCCCAAGGACTAGAGCCTTGGGAATGTTTTTCAATTGAAGCGTGGTATCAACCTAACGAGCCTGAACTATGTGAAGGTATCTCTGCCTACTTTACGCATACAACTCATGATCTTAACTACACATATACAAATTTATTGCCACACATCCAAGATCATGAGACTCTTCAACTACGCAACAGATATCTTTACTTCCGCCGTTGTTGACAACAAGGCCGCTTATCTGCGGCTTTATTAGTTTAACGAATCAATCAGTTTATTGAGATACCATTTTGCCTTTTCAGCATCTTCTTTACTGTTCTTTTTATGCCAGAGTCGAAGCATATATTTGAGAACTTGTCCCTGAAGAAAGCCCAAGAATGGAGACGGAGCGTTAATAATTGAGTCCTCAATAACCTCAATAGCTTCTACTCGACCTTGAGTATAGTGCGCAGGGCTATTTACCATATCGTGTTCCGTATCAACTTTAAGAAGGTCGTGAACGTATTCTGAAAATTCTTCGTTTTTGAATGATTTGATGTTTTTGTCGCCCATTATTGCTCACATCTGATTTAGTCACTTCCTAATATAGAGTCAACAGATTAGCGATGTGGATATGCCCAGCCCTAAAGGTGACCCAACTTTCATCAAGAACAAAGACAGGTATTTTATAAACGTGGCACAGGCTATAGGTCGGGCATCAACACACCCAAAATCTCCTGGAGGGTGTATCATTGTGCGTGACCGGGAAATCATTGGAAATGGCAGAAGCTTATTAACAGACAGTAAAGTTGAGATTGATTGCATTTCATATGCAGTAGCCGCCGCTGCTAAAGCTGGCACTCCAGCTATAGGCGCAGTTATATACAGCACGAGATACCCTTTCTCTACTTCTATCTTCCAAGCCCACATGATGGGTATCAGGAAGATTGTGATTCTCGCTCACGAGTGGGAACCTTACTACCGAGAAGAGTTTAGACGCGCTGGACGATTGGCAAGAGAACTTCAAGTCTCAATCGAGCCAATCTTTTTAGACGAAGATCCGAGATTTACAAAAAATACTAATGACAGAAACATTGATCCAGTTCTCTTCCCAGAAGCGAACCCGTTCTCGCCAGATGAATATGATCCAGACAATGCAACAGATACCTTCGATGAATAAACAAATTATTTTTGACCTTGAATCTACTGGCTTATTACGACAAGGATCTCGTATTCACTGCATCGTTATGCGTGGTGGTGATGATGGGAACACTTCTGTGTTTGACAACCGCCCTGATCAATCAATTTTGCAAGGCATTCACGAATTAGAGCAAGCCGATCTCTTGATCGGTCATAACATTATTGGATATGACATACCTCTTATCCAAGAACAGTATCCTGAGTTTGTTCCCAAGGGACAGTGTCTAGACACCCTCGTTCTTAGCAGACTGTTCTATCCACACATTGCAGACAGAGACTACGATCGTCGTCCACACGGAATGCCACAGCGTCTGTATGGACGCCATAGCCTTGAAGCCTGGGGTTATCGCCTTAAGTGCTTCAAAGGTGACTTTGGCAAGCACGAAGGCAATTGGTCTGTATATACACCTGAGATGCTTGATTATTGCATTCAAGACACTGAAGTAACGCTCAAGCTTTGGGCACTAATGAAACGACGTATGGAGGATTACTCATGACTACTACACCTAAAAAAAGCGACCCTTTGACTCACAAAGAAGTTGCAGCTGCTGCTGATATTTTCTTTCCACTTTTTAACGAAGTTTTTAGCCGTATGCCAGATGGTTCTACGACTGAAGACACATTGAAAGTTATGGAATCTGTAGCAAAGCTTGGTCACAAAAATCGTGCTGACAAGCTTTTAGAAGAAAAATCACTTGCTTTTGGATTTAACAAGGAGGATGACGAGAATGCTTGATTGTGTATTGCTCGAAATGCGTATGGCAGAAATCATGTCACAACAAGAAGCTAGCGGCTTCCGGTTTGACGTATCTGCTGCAGAGCGAGTACGGGGTGAACTTCAAAATGAAGTTACCCAACTTGAGCAATCAATTCAATCACGATATATCTATGTACCCGGAAAGGTATATACACCTAAACGAGCAAACAAAACTAAGGGCTACGTAGCGGGTGCTCCTATGACAAAGCTGCTGGACTTCAATCCCACCTCGCGTCAGCACATTGCCTGGGCACTGCAGAACTTCCGTGGTGCTCGCTTCACCAAAGTGACTGAGACCGGTAAGCCCAAAGTTGATGAAGCAACTCTTTCAGAGATGCGCGACCTTGCACTAGCTCAGGACAACAAGCTCCTGCATGAAGAGTGTGAGATGTTCATCCGCCTGTTGACCCTACAAAAATGGTTGGGCCAGTTGTCTGAGGGTACAAACTCCTGGTTCAACACAATTGAAGATGATGGCTGTATTCATCACAGCTGTTCTTTGGCTACGCAAACAGGCCGCAACGCGCATCGTGGTCCCAACCTCGGGCAAGTTGTGAGTGCACCGTGGGCACGTCAATTGTTTGTTCCGCATCCTGGCCATGTCATGGTCGGAGCTGACTTGGAAGGCTTGGAGCTGAGATGTTTGGGTCATTATCTATCCGTGTATGACGAAGGAGCATTTGCCGACGTTGTATGCAATGGCGACATTCATCAACAAAATGCTGATCGTGTGGGATGTACACGTAAAGAAGTCAAGACAATTTGCTATGCCTTTATCTATGGAGCTGGCGACCAGAAGCTCGGCCATAGCTTGAATCCTGCATTGTCTGATGCACAAAAGAAGCAGCTAGGTCAAGAGCTACGGCGCAAATTTCTTGACGCTATTCCTGGATTAGAGCCACTTATTGATGCAGTTAAGCAAAAGGTTCGTGCAAGCGGTCGTCTTCGAGGTCTTGATGGGCGTCCTATTTTTTGTAGAGCAGAACACAGCTCCCTTAACTTTTTACTCCAGTCAGCTGGAGCCATTCTGAGCAAGCGTTGGCTAGTAGTCGGACAAGACATGCTCGATAATGCCGGACTGACCTACAACGTTGATTACACCCGTTGTGCTTACGTCCATGACGAACAGCAGCTTTCAGTTGTACCCCAAGAAGTTGATAGGGTCAAAATGCTGCTAGAAAATTCAGCACCTAAAGCGGGGAGTTACTACAACTTCCGTGTGCCCATCACTGCCACTGCAGACAGTGGATCTGACTGGGCTGAAACTCACTAATTTTTTTATGAAAAATTTCTTTCTTTCTCTTGCCTTTCTTTATGGAGTAGGCATGTCTGTTTATGGTGCTAATTGGTATTTAAAAGATATGAAAGCACTGGAACAAGCCGTCCGCAGTGGTAATGAACATATTGAAATGCGTCATCGTATAAATACTTGGGGGAATGTATACACAATTCTCATGGCTAATTTAATCTCTGTTGTCGCAATAGCAGGGATGCATTCAAATAAATTCAGAAAAACAAGTTAAAATGATGTTGCAATAGATATATTCAGCCATGGGTGCATACGTTACAAGAAAGAACCCATCTACTGGCTTGGACCGTGAATATTACAAAGCTGATGATGGCAAGTTATACAGTAACTATGATTCAGCAGCTAATGCAAATATGAATCCCATTGCTCGAATGCAGCGAGGAGTTGGTGAAAGTTTAAAGCAAATCGGAAATCAAGGTTTAATACCTATACCTACTTTTAACAATACTAGTTATTCAGGGGCTGGTTATTTCAAATCACTTGCTGGTCCTTTAGGAAGACCATTTGCCATTCAAAGCAATCCAAAAACTGATAAGTTTTTACAGCAAACAATCGATGCTGCTTCTAAGAACGGTAATACTATTACCTTTAATCAAGATATTGCTAATAAAGAAGCTTATGACAGACTTGGATCTAGTATGGGTAATAAAGCCTTTGGCCGATATACAGGAACTGTAGACGCTCAAGGCAATGTAATCGTTAAAGATGATTACGATACTAACAGAAGTGTAGGATGGCATCTTGGCAGAACCTTTTCAGGCAAAGATGCTCAAGGCAAGGAGCTTGGAATTAAAGATAGGCTGATTAGTGGAATCAGCGCGATACACAGAAAGGCTGACAACCTTGGTTTGACTAATGCTCGGCCTTATGGAACAGAAGTTGTGATTGGAAATATTAATAGGGCTCAACCTACTCGTATGGCTGGACAAGCAGACATTACTGTAGATAACACTGCTGCACCTGGACCAGCAACTAATTATGCAGTCCAAGCAGGAGATACTTTGTCATCGATTGCTGCTGATCGTGGCACAACTGTAGCTGATCTAGTGAGACGCAATAACATTGCTAATCCTAATTTAATTCAGATTGGGCAAATAATCCGATAACTAATACATGGATAATCCAGAGAACCACTTATTTAATTTTCAAGTAGATGCTCCAGCCCTGAAGCTTTTAGTGAAGGGCATGCGGTATTACTTAGAAAAGTGGCCTGGTGGCGATGCTCAAGAACAGATTGCCATACAAAATATGCTGTACGAATTAAATAAAGCTCATCTAGAATTAGTGTTTATAGAAAACGAGTAATATTATGAAAAATCCAATAAAAATTACTCCTGAAACCTACAAGAAAATGAACGAGCTTTTTGAAGCAGAAGGAGTTGATTTGCGTATTGAAGTTCCTACACAACAACAGATTGATGAATGGCAAAAACAAAAAGAATGTTCGCCGTAAACTAGTAGTCATTGTTACACTATGAATATACGTTCATCTCAACACATTTGAGACGCAAGTAGGCTTCGGCTGAAGGAACGGGAAATTTCTACACTATGGAGGTTTCCAATGAACACACTCAATATCATCAAGAAGCAGATCGAAAAAGCATCTGCTAAGCATGATGCTCAGATTCATCTAACTCGCTATCGCGGTCACGATTGCAAAGTCCATCAATCTCGTCAAGAGATGCATGGCACTTACTGCTATCGAGGTCGTACCTATACAAAGTGAATACATTATTTGATGTCCGCTATAACGACGGAACTATTATCGAAGGGCTGACGTTTGAAGAAAGTGAGAAGCTATTTTATAAAGCTTTGACAACTGACAACGCCTGCTCTGTATATCCGCAACAAACAACTGAATACTTTAGTCCCCGCTAATGCGGGGTTTTTTTATATCTTTCTACAATAGATAGATGGTAAACATATTAAATAGATGCGTAAAGCTGGTGAACTTATCGCGCAATATCTTAGAGAAGGTAAATTAGCAACTAGTCGCAGTAAACCTATTGGAACTGGCGGTAATGCAGTTGTTTATGAATCCGATATTCCAGGCAATGTAATAAAACAAGGGCATGTACCCGACGATTCTTTTCCTGGTAGATCTTTAGAAGATGAAGTCAACTTACAAGCTATTGCTGCTGAAATGGGAATTGCCCCAAGTGTTGTAGCCTTAGAAAAATTTCCAGGTGGAATTGGAAACAGAATTGAGATGAAAGATATTAGAAATAACTTTGAGACACGCGGTGATGAAGCTTTACAATTTCCTACTGGTATGGATGCTGTGCGTGTAAATCAGCAGCTTGGTCAGCTGGCTCTCAAAGGAGTTCGTTTAGAAGATAGGCATAACGCTAATGTTGTTTATAACAAAATGACTGGCAGACCGATGCAACTTGACTTTGGCATTGCTGGTCGAGTTGAAGGATCAGAGCAGGCCGCATGGCTCACTCATGTGACTGCAGAAGGCTTTGAAGCTGCTGGTCTAAATGATGTCGCAAGCATCTACCGTGCCACCGTTATGGATCTCTTAGAAGGCGGAGATGTTTCTGACGCTATGGATGTTGCCAAGCAAGGATTTAGCCGATTACAGAAGATTAAAAAGCCTTTAGAGAGTGCTTAAATTTAGTCTGGGTATCAAGCTGTTTTAATCTTTTTCAAAATGCTCTGCTGAATTTCATTTTCAGGTCTCAGTGATTCAGCACGCTCTCTATCGAACTTTGTAGTCTGATTCCGCATTTGTTGTGTAAATAATCCTCCCTTGAATCCGCCAAATCCACCCCTCAATGTTGGATCATATGGTACTCCCTGTGTACCCGGACTCTGCTCAGTTCTGTATGGCTTGTACTGCTTGTTGTATCTGTAGGCTGCGGCACGCTGCTTTGCTAATGCAGGACCTCGTGAGGTCTGCACATATGAATCTCCTTTACGCAACCTGCGTCGATCTACCGCCACTATAGATTCCTTATCTTTACTTATATATTATATTCTGGCTGCGGGTCATATTCAGTTTCCGCTTCAAAACAGACTACCCAATCAGCATTTTTGTCTAACAATTTTGCATCAAGTTCACGTTGAAGCATATGAACCGCAGCTATATGATGTGGTGCATCAGCAAATGCTTGAAAAAAGTCAAGTAAATCTACTTTTTCCATCAGATTCCAACTTGCTGATTCAAGTTCTTAACAGCTTTAGCTAGAGGTACAACAGTAGCCATTACCTTTTTAGGAAGCTCTGCGTCTCGTACTTCAATATCTTTTCTTACAAGCTCTACTTGCTGTTGAGCATTAGTCACACGTTCTTCTAGTTGCTTGGATTTCCAATCTGTAAATTTCATAGCCAATAATAGAGTGATTATTGGCCCAGCAATATATTCCATGTTTATGTTCTAGCTAAACAAAGTCTAGCTGTTTATGCTGTAAATGTGAGACCATCGTCTTCTAAGTCATCATCTTCCCAACCTTCATCCATAATATCGGTTGGAAGTTCCGAAGAATCATCTACATTCAATTCAAGCAACTCGCAAAATGTTTCTTCAGAGATAATCTCAGGAAGGCCGCTTTGTTGCTCATCGATTTTAAAAATGATTCCATTAGACATTAGGGTTTCTTGTACACCATTCTTTTGCTCCATCCTTGACTTAAGCAGGCGCAAGGCTGTTTTTTCCAAGGCAGGTCGGCTCATCCTGGTGACTTCGTATCTTGCCCTCGTAAGAGCAAATCTTTGCTCGATCGTTAACTGTGCATTCATCTAGCTCTTCCTCAATAAAGCGTTTGTTGGAAATCCATTCTTCAATTAATTCTTTGGCAGTTTCGTTATAAAAGTCCTGCCTTTCAAACCATACTAACCACGGTTCTGAACCTTTTGAGTGATTACATGATTTACAGCAAGGGATTAGGTTGCTTCTTAGGCTACTTCCTCCTTTTGATTTAGGTTTTATATGATCTAATGATGTTGCCCTATTAGAGCGACAATATGCACATAAGCCGCCCCAGCCGTATTTAATTGACTTGCGGAACTTACGCTTAGCAGAGCCCTTTGAGAGGCAATCTAGGTTGAACATTAAGTCAGCCCAGTCTTCAGCGATACCCATTCGTTCTTATTTAAGGAACTTACTAAGAATGTAACGTAATGCCGTTCTTTTTATGTATTTAAGTAATATTTTTATCGATTTTGATTTAACACTATTTCATCTAACTTTTCTTCGATCCTTATCATGTGGCCTTCAACACGCTCCAAAGTTTTGGCAAAATCATCTTTTGTCACGTAGTCACGTGCCATGCTGAGTTCTACGCCATCAATACGCTTATCAAGCTCATCAATCTTACTACTAATTTTTGATGTTAATATAAAACCCCCAGTAATTACAGCCACTGTGGCGCTTACAATTGACTCAATCATTGCTGTATTTACACAAGGACTTTTTCTTATTGTATCTCACATTCGTTTTCAAATATCTTTAGACTAATCTAAAACAAGCATTCATATGAACCTAGAACTCGACGAGCTTTTCTGCCATCCTGGCCTGTTTATTGCTCAATCAGATACGCATCGTTGGGGTGTCTTCACGTCTGAAGATATTGTCATGCATGATGTTCTGCAAGAATCGCCCTATTGCACTTTTCCCTACAAAGAAATTCGCAAGAAATCTGATATTCTTGTTCGCTATACTTACGACTCTTCAGACAACAATCAAACAGATGAAGCTATTCTAGGGTTTGGCTTCGCTGGACTTTACAATCATTCTGTTGACTATAACGCTGCTTATGAGATCGATACAGTCAACGAAGTCATGCGTCACTATGCGACAGAAGATATCCCCGCTGGATCTGAAATCTTTATTAACTATGGATATGAAGATGAAGATGAAGAAGACTTCGGAGACTATTGATTTGGATCAACCGACTTGTGTCGATACGAAATAGTCCACCCATCCTGTCCAAAATTACCAGTCTCTTTAAATTCCCACTCCAGTTCCGGTTCAGGTTCTGGAGTGGTTTTTTTATAATCTTCAACTGCTTTGTCTAGTTTATGAGGCAGCGTTGCGTAAAACTTCCTCTCATTAATTGCACGACGTATTTTTTCGGTTTGGCTTCTAGTGCTAAACCGATACAGCCACTCAGCATCATGTGGTATGACGCCTAGATCTTTTTTGCGGGCTTAATTGCGTTAATAGCGGAAAGTACAAGCTGGATGACACTATTGGACTTTAAAGGAGTTAAAGCAATAATTTCTGAAGCTGCAGCAACTAAAATCCAAAAAATTGGAGATTCAATAATACCCATGTTTCTATCTATTGGTTTGCCATTATTCTAACTACTTTCCTACGCTAACTACGCTTTTAATCTATATACCTATTTACTAATCAAGCTACTACTACCTATATACCATTTTTAAGAAACAGTATATAGGCAGTGATGTATTTACTGTAGCTTTTTGATCGCAGCGTATTTAGTTTTCAATGTAACCTGTCCGTATTTCCCTGTCATTGACTTTGACGCATGTCCAAGTATTGAATCTTGAACACGGTCAATAATCTCAGATTCGTTCATTCTGCTTGTAATACTATGGCGCAATGAATGTGCAGCATCACCTGCAGGTAGTCCTAAGGTTCTGCCGAAACGGTAGCTCCAGCTAGCACCTGGTCGCTTAGCACTTGAGAAAAACAGACGTTCAACATACGCTTCACAAGCAGGGTGGATAGGAACCTGCCTTATTGAGCAGGGGTTCTTTAATTTTCTATTGGCTTGATATTTAATATCAAAGTATGGGATATCTGCATTGAGATGAATGTTCTCTGGGTAGATGCCTGCAATCTCGCTGATTCTTAAACCTGAATACCAGATGACCCTGAAATAGGGATCTTCGTGGTACTCCTTGTAGAACTCCCACGGATACAGTTCAGGATCGCGTCTAGCAATCATTAGACCGTCATCCAAGTCAAGCCAAACGTTCTCACCTTTATATAGTTTCTTTTTTCTTGCCTTATTCCATAGCCCTTTCAGAGCTGATATGCGAGCTTTGACTGTGCTCTCAGACCATTCATCCATTCTTCGCTCTAGATAATCCAGAGCTACTTCATCAATCACGTCCTTAACTTTGAAGTGAGTTAGACCACGAATGGCCTTGTCCCAGTTTTGTTTTGTTGTAGCTTGAATTCTCGGATAGAGCGGCTTAAGCCTATCCGTCATTTCCTGAACGTTCATGTGGGTCATCGTGGGGTTATAAGCAACGCCTATCGTTAACCTATTGAAAAACCCCACAAAGTGTGAGGTTAAATGAGAAAAACGGAGAGGGTCGGATTCGGACCCTCACATTGGGCGCTGCTACTGGGATCCTAGCACTTCAATCTCTATGCATTGATAAGAGCTAATTATCAGTTGACCCCACTAGTTTTCCACAGGTTAATCAGATCAGATCAATCGCTGTCTGCAACTCTTTTGAGTGGTTTAGTTCATCGTTCCATATTTCAAGAATCTTTTCGTCAGGGCCGTGCTCCTCTAAGTATTTGAAATATGTCTCAGCAGCATGAATTTCTACTTCGTAAGAAAGATGATAAGCAAGTTTTGGAGCAAGCCAATAGTAAATGACATTTACCCAGTAATAAATCAGCACTAAATGCTTAGCTAGAAAACGATCAATAAAGTAAAGGTTTCCGCCTTTGCTTTCCATATATTCCAAGTGATCAGTTTCGATGGCAGACTGCTCGAAGTGTTGCCTCATCAAATACAAATGATCTGGCCCACGTAAGCCCATACTTTCACGAAAATGCAGAACGCTTAGAAAGGCGAAGTAAGGTGCACGAGCAATTTCCTCTAGTACCCAAAATCGTTGATAATTTCGCCCTTTGTACAAAAAGTCTAGGATCTTAACTGTGATATTTAAAAATAATACGTTGAGGTTTTTCATTGCTATTCCTTAGCCAACTTAACCCTAACTGAATCAACTATGACGTACCGTTAATTGTTTCTTTTAGCTGACTGCAGTAATAGCAGCGCCTCTTAAGGGAACTCGATAGTCGGTGCCTGTTTTAAGAGAAGCATCTGTTGTCACAAAGATGCGTGTTACATGCTTTCGTTTGTTGTCACCGTCAAAAGTATAAGCAGAGCCATTCCATTCAACTTTGAGGTGAGGATGACTTTCAGTACATGCAATATAAATTTGATCGTTGTTATCGCTGTTATTCAAGCGAACACAGCCTTCATAGATAGTGTTCTCACCTTTCCACCACCAGCGTGGAACCCACCAATAATTAACTGGGCGATCAGTCGAGTCGGGACTAACTAGAGTTAAATCTCCTGATTGATCCTTGAATGACTCAAGTCCTGTAATTGTGATTGCCCCAGCCATCAGCCACGTCTCCGCTTCATTACCTCATTCATTTTTTCATCTTTGAATTTTTGAGCGGCTGGTTCTTGAGCAGCATCTTTCATTGGCTCTTGCTTGTCTCCATCGCCATCCATGTCAAGGAAGTCAGGCTTCATGTTATGTCCAGGCATTAGTCTTTATTGATAATGTTTTTATAGAAGGTAGCCTTCTTCTTCATTTTAGACGATGCATTAGGGTCTTTTAATACTGAATTAGCATATGACTTACGGCCTTCAGGTGTATCTGGATAACCGGCTTTAGTAGCTGCTGCAGTGAAAGTCCCTTTAGTTCCACCTTTTTTACGGTGGCTCATCTTTTGAAAAGCCTTAGCTAAACCTTTTGCTTTTTTACGTTTGGCTTTATCCATCGACTTTAAAGCAGCTTACCAATACGATCTGCTTGACCCTTATGCATTTTGGATGCATTTTCAAGCTCTTTCTTAATTTCCTTGAGAGCCTCTATTTTACCTTTTAAAAACTCTTGAGATTTGCTGTCGTTTTTCATGATCTGTGCCTCGCAGTTTTTTCAGCTATATCGTCAGGTTGTTTACTAAACTGCTTACCTTTACGCATGGCGGCGCGTTTTTTAGCGGTGGATCTTGCGTATTCTTTGTCTGATAAAGATTCACGAGCCTTCTTTGGCAAGTAGCGCTCACCAGTAGCATTCTTACCTTGAGTGCTGTTTTTACCAGACTTAGTACCCCAATCTTCTTTAGTCCAACTATCAAGAGATTTTTGAGATTTAGCTTTAGCCATAATCAACTACAGATTGGACCACCATGCACCCAAGCATCACAGGTTCGATCACCAGCACACTTGAATTTAAACAGTTGGCAATAACCAAGATTGCCGTACATCACGACTTTTTTAGGATCAGCAACGCTGTCCTTTTCGTTAATACCTTTAATTATACAGTCGAGCATTCCATTAGATTGATCAAATGCAGCACAGTTCCCACAACGAGTGGACTCTGCTTCTTCTACTGATGTATTAAATATATCAGCTTTCTTTTCCCAGAATTCAGTACTAGGCATATCAGGGTTCATTGGACCATAGCCATAGTTATCTATTGTCCAATTTCTATTTTTAGTATTTTCGTCTACGTCTTGGGTAGCCTGTGGGCATTTACCAATGACTTTGACAATCGATTTATTTGCATGAAGTTGGGCCTTACGCTGGCTATGATCAGACATTATTTAGGAAATAAAGTTGTACGTGGATCTCCATGACTCATCGTTGGCTTTACTGGCGGTGGATATTGTTCAGGCCGCTTGGCACAGCCTTGTCCCATTTGATTAGCGGGTGGAAACCACACCTGTCCTGCCATACGCATTAGTTCTTGTAGCCCCCACCTTTTGCTTTGTACTCTTTGGCCATCATTTGGGCCTTACGGGCAGACCATTGACCAGGCTTACCACCTTTGCTGCCTGCTTTTATTCTATTAAATATCTGTTTACGCAAGCCAGGCTTGGTGTAGTTACCAGCTTCGTTTACACGAGATTTGGCTTTACTTTTAGCTTTACTGCGAGATGCTTGTGACATGATCAGCAATTCCAACGTTTACGTGCAGCACGACCTCTTTCACTCTTCCAACTACGTGATCGTGCACAGAAAGATTTACGACGTGCAGCATCTTTTTTAGTCTTAGGATTAGGAGCAGGTGCTTTTAAATTTGAGCCAGTCTTACGATTGATTTCTTCACGACCTTTTTTAGATAAACCGCCGCCTTGGGCTACAGAAAGTTTGCCACCACTTTTTACAGTGATACCTTTCATTGCCCCTTTCTTTTTACTTTTAGTATATGAGGCAGCCTTTGCTTTAGCTTTTGCTCTATCAGCCATTTATAGAAAGCAATACTATTACTATTCTACTGGAGGCAAAGGTTCTATTGGATCAGGCTTTCCATCAACAATTGCACAAGCACGCTTGTAAAACATATTATCAGTAGTACCTTTTTCTTCCATCACATCTTTAATTTTTTGCCAATTTGCTTTTTCTTCTTCACTCATTGGTTTGCAGATAAATGATCCATCTCTGCATGCATAAGATCACTGAGGTTAGCGACCTGAGCACAGCAATTCATAATTAGACCACGCTGATTTGGCGTCAAGTTATCGGCGTCAATAGCATCTTCAGAAAGAACTACAGCAACATCTCCTAAAGCCATAACAATGGCAGGCATGCCCCATTTTTCAACAAGACCAGACATAACTGAAAGCAGTGGATTTTCACCGCTCTCAACTATTTGCCAGAATTGTTGACGCTCTTCAATAGTCATAATATGAGCACTAAGTACTTCTATTGTAGATACAATATTGCTAGAGATATATGACATTATGGCACAGATAACGATAGAGGGGTTCAAAAATTTCTTTAAGTACTACAACGCTGAAGAACATCAGCAGATTGCTATAGAACTTCTATATGATGGATTATCCCCAGAAATGCTGGACGATGGCTGTAGATGGATTCGTGAATATCGAAATCAAATAGAAAAACAAGAGAAAAAACCAGAGCGATGGCCCATTACTAAAGTCCAGATGGGAAGAATCATGAACTGCTCTACTGAAAGCATTCCTGATTCTGTAATGGATGACTTTGCCAATTGCTGTGAGCTTTATGGATTTGATCGTATCAATATCGCTTATTTCTTAGGACAATGTGGACATGAATCTGCGGGATTACGATATCCCGTTGAGATTCACGATGGTTCAAACTATGAGTTCAGGGATGATATTGGAAATATATATCCTGGTGATGGAGTTAAGTTTGCTGGAACTGGTTGGATTCAAGTCACAGGACGAGCAAATCATCAGGCCTTCTCTGATTACTTACAGAAAAAAGGTCAATATGATTCCAAGGTAATGGAAATAGGTAAGACTTATTCTAGTGAGAAATATCCTTGGTCAATCTCTGGTTTCTGGTGGATGAACCGAGGCATGATTAGCCACTGCCAAAAAGGTCCAGGTGTTGATGACGTTGGTTCTATGGTCAACGGACGATATCTTCCTAATGGATATGAAGACCGCAGACACTACTCACGTCAAGCTTTTGATGTCTTAGGTCTTCCTTATCCAGGCAATTGATTATTCTAAACTCAGTGTGTCCTCACCGGCTGACCCAATGATGCCGTCATCGGAAGCAATACCTGCGGAAACAAGGCCGCCGCTAATGATGATGCTGTCTTCGCCTTCTCCGCCAACAATGGTCTCTGGAGCAGGCGCTTCAGGAACTTCTTCAAAACTGCCGTAATCAACGGAAGTGATGTAAGCAGCTAACTCCTCAGTAGTAGTTGTTGCTTCAATAGCCTGCTCATACGCATTGCAGTAGTTACGGATCTCTTCTCTACGATCAAGCACCTCGTCAGGGACGTTAACGCTAGTCTCACTGTTACGTACAATGTACCAATCAGTAGGAGCAAGAAGAGTACCAGCAGAATATTTTGTGTTGGAAATCCAGAGGGTCTTCAAACCAGTTGAGGTATTACCCTCGTCATCAGTAATATCCTCAAGCTGTTTTGGATTATCTACACCCCAATAAAAGCGCTGATCGTAATACGGAGGATTTGGAACCTCAGTAATACCAATAGCGGACTTCTCTTCCCAGGAAGATAATCTCAGCCAATTAGCAGGATATTGAATACCATCGTGTGTAAAAGCGCGGTCATAAGAGAGCGGCTTACCGTCTAACAAAAGCATGATTCTCGTGTCTCGATACTACAATTTTAACGTTATCTAGCGCGGGCAGTTTTAAACGGATGCTCAGCAAATGC
>Ga0208666_1000565_pt1 | contig 17261 bp, 31 predicted proteins | sample 5B_taG_FD_184078 | JGI IMG/M metagenome (GOLD analysis project Ga0208666, IMG submission 184078) | Marine viral communities from the Subarctic Pacific Ocean - 5B_ETSP_OMZ_AT15132_CsCl metaG (SPAdes) (version 2) | ecosystem: Environmental > Aquatic > Marine > Oceanic | place: Pacific Ocean...
GGATTACAGTGCTATAACGACATGGGGCATCTTTACATCCGAGAAAGACGGCTCCGACAACATAATTTTGATGGATGCGAAGCGTGGAAGGTGGAGTTTTCCCGAATTGAAGCGTGAAGCGTATGAAGAATACGATTATTGGGAGCCAGATATGGTGATTATAGAGGCAAAAGCCAGTGGTACGCCCCTTATGGACGAATTACGCCTTCATAACATCCCTGCTTTGGGGTTTTCACCAGGAAAAGGCAACGACAAAACAACTAGAATGCATATGGTGGCTCCACTATTCGAGGCGGGTAAGGTTTGGGCACCAGAAAACAAGAGTTTTGCTGAAGAAGTTATTGAAGAAATCGCTTCTTTCCCGTATGGTGATCATGACGACTTTTGTGATAGTATGACAATGGCTCTGATGCGTTTTCGTAAGGGTGGCTTTATTTATCTTGACGGAGAGGACGAAGAAGAGGATTATATACCTAAGATGAGGAACTATTACTAATGGCTGAAACTGAGGAAGAAATCAGAAAAGCATCGGAGAATAGGAAGTATGATCCGCAGAAACATTTTGAAACAATGTTAGCAATTAGAGACGCATGGAGAGAACAGGAAGAAGGAGAAGAAGATGGGCGGTGCAACACCAACACAAATAAAAAACGCAGTTAATATTCTAAAAAAAAGGGGAAAAAGAGGACTCATGTACGATGAAGGGAGTCCAAAGCAAGTTGAGGCTACGAAAGAGGCTCTTCGTAACGCAGGTGTAAAAGTGACTAAAGGTGGTGGTAGAGCAGAAACCATGTCTATACAAAAGTTTAATCGAGGTGGTTCTGTATCTAATTTCAAAGGAACCTATTGATGGGCGGTAAAAAAGGAAAGACGTATGAGGACATTAAGAAGATAAAACCTATTGATCCTCAGTTATTGAAGATGTTAAAAAGTATAAAGGCTGATTTTGATAGAAAGCCAAAAGTGAAGAAAGCTTTAGGTGGTACGATAGACATGAGCCGTGGACAAGCAGGCTATAATTTTAAAGGGGTGTTTTAGTGGCAGAAGAACGTAACCCTCTTGCAGCGTTAGTTGACTCTGGTATTAGTCCAGAAGTGGACGTGGATGAAGCGTCTGTAGAGATTGATGTTAATATGCCTCAAGAATTTGAGGGAGGAGCCGAGGTTCTCGATGATGGGCAAGGTGGTGCGATTGTTCAAGCTCTTATGGAGCAACAGCCTATGGAAGTCATGGCAGAAGCGTATGACCACAACGCTAATCTAGCCGAAGCGTTGGATGACGCTACTTTAGGCGAATTATCTTCAGATATACGAGCTTCTTTCGAAGAAGACCAAGAATCAAGGTCCGAGTGGGAAGATACCTATACCAAGGGTCTAGATCTGCTTGGCGTACAGTATGACGATAGAACAGAGCCTTTTGAAGGTGCAAGTGGGGTAACTCACCCTCTTATATCCGAATCCGTAACCCAGTTTCAGTCACAAGCTTATAAAGAGCTATTACCGTCTGGTGGGCCTATAAAAACCCAAATTTTGGGTGAAAAGACCCCGGAACGTGAGGCACAGGCGGGTAGAATAAAAGAATTCATGAATTACCAGATCACGGAAGTGATGGAGGAATTCGATCCAGACACAGACCAAATGCTCTTTTACCTACCTCTGTCTGGGTCAACCTTCAAAAAAGTATACTTTGATCCCACAAGGCAGAGAGCCGTATCGAAGTTTATCCCTGCCCAGGACTTGGTTATTCCTTATTCCGCGAGTGATGTACAGACAGCGTCTCGTGTTACTCATGTTTTGCGTATGGACGAGAACGAACTGCGTAAGTTACAGCTTGGTGGAGTATATAGGGACATAGAATTATCTGCCGCTGAAGAAGACGCTTCGGCAGTAGAAGAGAAGAAAAACGAATTAGAAGGAATATCTAAAGGGTATTCGGAAGAAACCCACACCATCCTTGAATGCCATTCAGACCTAGACATAGAAGGTTTTGAAGACATGGGGGCAGACGGACAACCTACAGGGTTAAAACTGCCTTATATTGTTACAGTGCACAAGGACAGTGGTGAGATATTGTCTATCCGTAGGAATTATGACGAAGGCGATCAATTGAAGAGAAAGAGGCAATTTTTTGTCCATTACAAGTTCATGCCCGGTCTAGGTTTCTACGGTTTTGGTTTAATACATATGCTCGGTGGGTTAGGAAGAGCAACCACGAGTATTCTAAGACAGTTGATTGACGCGGGTACACTAGCTAATTTACCTGCAGGTTTTAAGGCACGAGGCGTAAGAGTACGAAACGACGATGAACCTCTACAGCCTGGTGAATTTAGGGATATTGATGCTCCTGGTGGGAACATCCGTGACGCTATTATCCCGTTACCATATAAGGAACCTTCTGGAACACTGGCACAGCTTCTAGGAACGCTGATAGAGAGTGGTAGACGCTTTGTTTCTATTGCAGATGCTAAGATAGGTGAAGGAAATCAACAGAACGCCCCTGTAGGCACTACTGTAGCCTTGTTAGAGCGTGGCATGAAGGTTATGTCAGCAATCCACAAACGGCTCCATTTCGCCCAGAAAACGGAGTTTAGGCTATTAGCAAGGATTTTTGCAGAGAACTTACCTCCTCTTTACCCTTATGAGGTCGCAGGAGCAGAGCAACAAGTAAAATCAACAGACTTTGATGCAAGGGTGGATGTACTACCCGTAAGCGATCCAAACATATTTTCTATGGCTCAGAGAGTAACTCTGGCTCAAACTCAGCTACAACTAGCTCAATCTAACCCACAAGTACATAATGTTCATGCTGCTTACAGACGTATGTACCAAGCTCTGGAGGTACAAAACATTGAGGAGATTCTTCCACCGCCACCGCAACCACAGCCAACTGACCCTGCCATTGAAAATGCGAGAGCCTTGGCGGGTGAGCTATTACAAGTATTTTCGGAACAAAGCCACGATGCTCATATACTGGTACATACTACCTTTATGCAGACACCTCTGGTAGCGACATCTCCACAAGTTATGGGTACGTTCTACTCACATCTTCAAGAGCATATAGCATATAAAGCAAGAGCGATGGTAGAGAAAGAAGTAAACGAGGCAGCAGAAGGACTGCAACAAGGTGTACAGCAAGGACAGATTGATCCTATAACTGGACAGACTTATATGAATGAATTAGAACAAGGAGCTAACGACCCCGCCTCCATTGAAGAAAGGGTCGCTCAAATAGAAGTACAGCTAATGAAGGAGGTCATGGCTGCGGTTGCCCCACCACAACAGGTGCAGGAAGATCCACTCGTAAAGATACGAATGCAAGAACTTGCTATTAAACAAAAGCAAGCAGAAAATGATGCAAGTGTAGAGCAATCGAAATTACAGCTTGAGCAGATGAAACTGCAACAACGAGCTGCAACCGACGCTGCAAGATTAGAATTGCAGGAAGAAGTCGCTGACGAAAGAAATCAAGTAAATAGAGAAAGAATAGACGTACAAAGGCAGTCAACACAACAACGAGGCTAAAATGTTTGACCCTATTACGATCACGGCTGCCGTCAGCACGGCATCCACCGCCTTTGCGGGGATTAAACGTGCGTTTCAAGCAGGACGAGATCTGGAATCTATGTCCCAGGATCTATCTAGATGGATGGGGGCGGTAAGTGACGTGGATGCAGCGCATAAGTCTGCTAAGAACCCTACTATGTTTCGTAAGGTGTTTGGTGGGGGTAGTATTGAATCAGAGGCTATTGAAGCTTTTGCAGCAAAAAAGAAACTTGAAGAACAGCGATACGAGTTAAAACAGTTTTTAATGTTTACGCATGGCTCAAAGTCTTGGGATGAGTTACTCCAGATGGAGGGGCAAATCCGTAAAAGGCGACAGAAAGAGATATATGACAGAAAACTATTACAGGAGAAAATTATTGGGTATATCTTACTTACAGTGGTTCTTATTATTGGTTTTGGTATTTTGGGTAGTTTTGTATACACACTTATGGGCATCGACAGAGGATGGTGGCAGTAAATGTGTTCGGAAAGATGGCGGTCAATATACATTCGAATGGCTCTGTGCCGAGGAAGGTGTGATATATTTAGCACAGTCCGAAAATATAAAACAATGTTTTACTTGTTTCTTAAAGAAATTCAGTGATTGGACCTGGGAGCAAGAAAAAAGATTAGGAATTAGAGAAGACCCTAAATACATAACGTGTCGTAGATATAAGAGGGTACAAGCAAAGAACGGTCAGCAAGTTTGTCTATACAAGGGCGCAAATGACACTTATACTTTAGTCGTAGAAGGGCAATGCCCCACCGAATATCGATGTAAGTATGATCCGAATGGAAAAGAACCTAATATAGATAGCGTAGTTGACTCACTAAACGACAAATTCAAATGAAAACATTAGCATTTATCTTAGTTATAATGAATAATACGGTTCCAGAAGGAGAAATAACGTATTCTAGCTTTTCAAAATGTAAGTGGTTTGAAGACATTATAAACTTCTCGACAGCGGGAAAGACTAGAAACTACTCAGCGTATTGTAAACCTATTGTTATAACGAAGGACGGAGAATGACACAAAAGATATTGGAAAAAGGATCAAAACTGGCAGAGGAGTTAGACATAGACAAGAACGGCATAATAACAGACAAAGAACTTATGATGAAAGAACGTATGGTGCGTCTGGACAACTTGGATAAAAAGGAAGACCAACAAAGATATATGGTGTGGTTTTCTGCTATTTCTGTTACACTGTTTATCGTTGTATTGATGTTGCCTATAGTTCCATTAGATAGAGTTGATCATCTGAGTTCTATAGCTTCTACATGGGTGATAAGTAATATGGGCATAATTGGTGCTTTTATCGCTAGTAATGCTTTCAAGAAAAATGGAGAAATAAAACATGAATCTATGTGATTTACCATTATGGCGTATGCCTAAAAAGATATTAACTGATATAAAGAATGGCGTTACGTCAGTCTTAAAGAGAACGGAGAAAAGTATGATTAAATATATAAAGAGGCTTTGGTGTGCCTTATTAAACAAAAAATGCGATGTTTGTAAGTGTAAAGAGGCAGAATAATGCTTTCAATGATTTTAAGCTCTGTAGGCAGTCTTGCTAGTTCTTACATAGAAGGAAAGACGGCTATACAAAAGGCTGAAGCTACTATTCGTATGAAAGAAGCTACAGGCGAAATAGATTGGGATCTAGCTGCGATGAGAGCCTCACAGTCCTCGTGGAAAGACGAATGGCTTACCCTACTTTTCAGTATACCCCTTATTTTAAGCTTCTGCGGCTCGTGGGGCAGAGAAATAGTAGCAGATGGATTTGAAGCACTTGCGGGGATGCCCCAGTGGTATCAAGTTGCGTTAGGCAGTATCGTTGCTGCGAGCTTCGCTACTCGGTCAGCTTCCAAGCTTTTCAACCTAAGAAAGAAAAAATAATAGGCAAAAATCCTTATCCTTTCGGACCATACGCAATCGTGGGTCGAGTTGTTACTTGCGAAATCTGTGGACATCAGTATATTGGCAGTGGGTGTGTCTTTTGTGAAAAAACCCACACTCACCAAGAATCTGTTGATTGGACAGATGAAGTAATTAAACAAAAGGAGAAAAAAGATGACGTTCAGACTATCTCAAAGAAGCTTCCAAAAACTAGTAGGCGTGAATGAACAGTTACAAGATACTGTTAAAAAAGCTATTGAACTGACGAAAATCGACTTTGGAGTTATTTATGGGGTGAGGACATTTGACGAGCAAAAAAAGCTTTATGATGCCGGAAGATCCCAGACGATGAACTCAAAACACCTTTTACAAGACGATGAAACAGGTCATGCTGTGGACTTAATGGCGTACCAAGACGGAGATCCTTGTTGGGAAATCCAAGTCTACGATGAAATAGCCGATGCTATGAAAGAGGCGGCTGTCAGAACCGATTTGAAAATTCGTTGGGGAGCCGCATGGCATATAGATGACCTTCGTGCTTGGGAAGGAACAGCAGAGGACGCAATGAACGCATATGTGGATTTACGTCGCTCCCAGGGCCGTCGCCCGTTCATTGACGGACCCCACTTTGAAATAAATTAAGGACTATATGTATGGATGTTGTTGACTTTGCAAAATATTTGTATAATAAATTTGATGAGAGAGAAAAAGATATTGCACAAGATCTAGTATTAGGAAACATAAAAGATTGGAATCAGTATCAACATTTAGTGGGTGAGGCACGGGGACTCTCACTCGCTAAAGAAGAAATAAAATCCCTGCTGGAGAATAGATTAGAAGATGCCGAGCAAATTATTAGTTCCTGACTTTTATAAAGTCCCAAACAAAGAACCAGACCTTCCCCTAAAAGACAGATTACCGCAACCCACAGGTTGGAGGATACTTGTTATGCCCTATAGAGGCAAAGGCAAGACCGAAGGCGGGGTATTTATGCCAGAAGATGTCGTTGAAAGAGAAGCGTTGGCTACAGTTGTCTCTTATGTGTTAAAGGTTGGACCTTCAGCGTATAAAGATGAAAATAAATTTGGAGATCAAAAACCTTGGTGTAAAGAAGGTGATTGGGTCTGCATTGGTCGATATGCCGGGGCAAGGTTTAAAATTGATGGTGGTGAAGTAAGAATTATTAACGATGACGAAGTTATCGCTACTATCCAACATCCAGACGACATATATAGTGTTTAGGAGTTAACATGGAACAGGAACAAAGAGTAGAAGAAGCAGAAACCGTTGAGGTAGAAGTTGCAGATCCTTCCATTAAGGAGCAAAAAAGCAAAGAAGTAGAAGTTGTTCAAGAAGTAGAAGTAGAAGGAAAGCAAACTGAGACAAAAGAAGAACCGAAAGAGGATGAACTTGAGAATTACAGTAAAAATGTTCAGACTCGGATAAAAAAGCTTACAGAGAAGTATCGAAAAGAAGAAAGAGATAGGGAAGAAGCCGTGAGGCTGTCACAGCATCTCTTAGAAGAAAACAAAAAGCTTAAACAGACAGTAGGAAATCTTGATAAAGGATATCTTTCTGAATATGGCACTAGATTGGAGTCACAAGAAGACCAGGCAAAAAGGGCTTATTCCGAAGCGCATCAAGCCGGAGACTCCGAGAAAATGTTTGAAGCTCAGAAAGCTTTGTCAAAAATAGCCATAGAGCAAGAACGGTATAGATTAGCTAAAAACCAATCGGATACAGCAGAACAACAAGCTGAAGCTGAACCAACTACACCGCCTCAACAGCAACAACCAAAGGCTGAAGTGTCTCCAAAAGCTAAAACTTGGGCTGAAAAGAACGAATGGTTTGGCGATAATGAGATCATGACTCAAGCAGCTTTTGTTCTACATAATAAATTAATACAAGAAGAAGGGTTTGACCCGGAGAGCGATGAGTATTATAGTGAGATTGATAGACGTATGAGAACAGAGTTCCCTCATAAGTTTGAGAAACAGAAAACGAGTAACGGAGTTCAGGTCGCTTCTGCGAATTCCACAGCATCTCGTAGTACGCAACAGAAGCGAAGATCGGTAAAACTATCGCCTTCTCAAATAGCGATAGCTAAAAAATTAGGTGTACCTCTTGAAGAGTACGCAAAATATGTGAAGGACTAAGATATGACAGATAGAACACCGAGAAAAGAAACGACCCGTGAAGCAACTTCACGCAGAAAGCCTTGGACACCACCCAACAGGTTGAATGCACCTGAACCCCCAGAGGGATACAAGCACAGATGGATTCGTATCTCCACTCGTGGAGAGGACGATAAAGTCAACGTCCATACTAAAATGGATGAGGGATGGGAGCCAGTAAGGGCTGAAGAATACCCCAGTAGGGACTTACCAACCATAGAAGATGGAAAGTATGCAGGAGTTATAGGTACAGGTGGATTAATGCTTGCCAGAATGCCTCTCGAAACAGTCAAAGAGAGAAATGAATTTTATCGAGGTAGAACTCGTGAACAAATGACTGCCGTTGACAGTGATCTAATGCGTGAACAGCATCCTTCGATGCCAATCACAAATGATCGTCAAACTAGAGTTTCATTCGGGGGTCGAGGTGATTCCCCTAAAAATTAATTTTTTGCATAGGAGCTAAATATGGCAAACACAAACGTAAAGTTTGGATTAAAGCCGATTGGTGTTATTGGGGGAGGACCCAATGTCACTAGTCAGTATTTTATCAAAAGTGATGCTTCAGCGATATACCAAGGTTCTCCTGTAGAAGTCGAACTTACAGGCGGTACTGCGGCAATCATAACTAGTGCAGATGGCGACGGGAAGCAACTTCTCGGAGTTTTTGCAGGTTGTGAATACGTTGATGCAACGACAGGTAAACTTACCTTTAAAAATCAGTGGGGCGGTGATGGTACTGCTGATACTAACCACGACATAAAATGTTTTGTTTATGATCATCCAATGACGAAGTTTATTATTGCTTCTGACGGGACAAACACAAGCAGAGCAACTGCAAAAGCAGATATTTTCAAGACAGCACAACTTGCTACGGCAACTGCAGGAAATTCCACAACTGGTCTTTCTAGTGCTATGATTGATATATCTACAGCAGAAGCGTCAGATCCCTCAAATCCTTTGATGATCATTGGTCTTCATGAGGATGTGACTAACGCGGATCACTCTGCAGCAGGTATCTCTTATGTCGTTAAACTTAACAACCATGTGTATGCTTCGTCTAGTGGCGATGCAGATGCAGCTATTTCATAAGGGGGACTAATAATGGCGATATCTAGAGCACAATTAGCCAAAGAGTTAGAACCAGGTTTAAACGCCCTCTTTGGTATGGAATATGGTCGATATGAGAACCAACATTCTGAAATTTTCACAACTGAGTCTTCAGATCGTGCATTTGAAGAAGAAGTAATGCTTTCTGGCTTCGGGGCTGCCCCGGTCAAGCAAGAGGGTTCAGTGGTATCATTTGATGATGCTAATGAGTCTTTCACTGCTCGATACAACCATGAAACCATTGCTTTGGCTTTTGCTATCACAGAGGAAGCAGTAGAGGACAACCTCTATGACCGTCTTTCTGCTAGATACACAAAAGCTCTAGCTCGATCAATGGCTCATACAAAACAAGTCAAAGCGGCTTCAGTTCTTAACAACGCTTTCGATTCTACTGTAACAGGTGGAGACGGCAAAGAGTTGTGTGCAACTGACCATCCACTACTAAACGGGGGCACATTATCTAACGAGCCTTCAACTTCTGCGGATTTAAACGAGACATCTCTTGAGGATGCCCTAATTAATATTGCGGGATTTGTGGACGAGCGTGGTCTAAAGGTTGCACTTCGAGGCACAAAGCTTATCATTCCTCGACAGCTACAGTTTGTTGCTGAGAGATTGATGGCTTCTGCGCTTAGATCTGGAACTGCCGACAATGATGTGAATGCAATCAAGTCAATGGGAATGCTTCCACAAGGTTATACTGTGAATGACTTCCTAACAGACACTGATGCTTTCTTCATCATGACTGACACTCCAAGAGGTTTCTTACATTTCGAGAGAACACCTCTTTCAACAAACATGGAATCTGACTTCGACACAGGTAACATGAGGTATAAGGCTCGTGAGAGATATTCTTTCGGGTTCTCAGATCCTCGTTGTGTATTTGGGTCACCAGGAGCCTAATTTCATAGTTTCCCTCCCAACTAGAAGGGCGAGTAAAATCGCCCTTTCTTTTTGTGCGAAATTGTTTTATATTCTAATTATCCAAACTGCCACATTGTGTGGTAGACATTGCCAGATTGGAGGAAAATATGGCTAATACAACTTTTTCAGGACCAATACGGTCACAAAATGGAATGAAACTAATCAGTAAAGATTCTACTACTGGTTTAGTATCAGACAGAACTCTTGGAGATTATCCACAAGACACAAGACGTTTTTATTTAGATGAATGGTTTTTACAAAGACCTGGTTTAAATGCAAACATTGACCAAGTATCAACAGTTGAAGTTCAAAGAGCTTTGAATAGAAATTGGGAAGCACTTGGAACCAATATGACTACAGCTTTATGTACTTTTAATACTACTTCGGCAGGAATTGTTGCAACAACAGCAGGTGCTGACCAAGATCAAGCAGTACTTACTCCACATCTAGATACTGCTGCGACAGCATGGGCAGGATGCTTATGGGGTACTGAGAATCAAGTGCATTGGGAAACATCAATCGCATTACCTGCAATTGATAACCAAAAAGTTTGGGCGGGTTTAAAACTTACTAATGACCAGTTGATCGCAACTGATGCTAATCAGGCATATTTTAAGTTTCAGACTGATGCTACAAACTCTGAAGCGTTTACTGACTTTACCTTATTACATTTTGTTCATAGTATTGGTGGCACTGACCACATTAGTGCATTACCTATTACTGTGGCGGCTGATACAATTTACCATTTAAAAATTACTTTTGATAGTTCAAGACAAATGTCTATTTTTGTAAATGGTGTTCAGTACAACATAACAAGTACATCTGGAAGCACAGGTGGAACTTCTGTTACTACTGGAACAACTAAATCGGCAGCTATGACAGACGACATTGATTTAATTCCTTACATTGGAATTGAAGCGGGGGCAGCGGCTGCTGAAGCAATTCATTGTCATTATGTAAAAATGAGTAGAATAATTAACGAATAATTATTTTTAGGAGGGCAATATGGCTGATGCAGTAGCCTCACAAACGATACTCGATGGTCCAAAACAAGTTGTTATGAAGTTCACCAATATAAGTGACGGCACGGGCGAAAGTGCCGTCACTAAAGTAGATGTTAGTGCTCTTTCTACGAACACTGACGGTGCTACTTGCACGGGCGTAGCGATAGAACAGATATGGTGGCAGTGTCTTGGTATGAAAGTAAGCATACTATTTGATGCTACCTCAGATGTTCTAGCCATTCAGCTTGGTGAGAATCAAAGTGGACATCACGATTATAGGGATTTTGGTGGCATACCGAATAACGCGGGTTCTGGAGTTACGGGGGATGTTCAGTTTACAACTGTAGGTCACTCTAGTGCAGATACCTATACGATTATTTTGGCTATGCGTAAGAACTATGGCTGATCGTAAGCGAGATAAACAGCCACCAAAAACGAAAAAGTATTTCCGCTCCACTAAAAAAGGAGCGGGGATGACCAAAGCAGGTGTCGCTCGTTACCGAAGAGAGAACCCTGGTAGTAAGTTAAAGACGGCTGTTACTAAGAAGAAGAACCTTTCTACTAAGGACAAGTCTAGACGTAAGTCTTACTGTGCCAGAAGTGCGGGTCAAATGAAGAAATTTCCTAAAGCAGCTAAAGATCCTAATAGCCGATTGAGACAGGCTAGAAGACGATGGAGATGTTGATGAATAACCAAATTATAGTAGGTGTCACAACGGCTGTTGGTTTTGGTGTGCTGTCTTGGATGGCGTACACTTTAATAGAAGTAGATAAAAGAACAGAAGTTATGTCTGTTACTGTAAGTAAAAACCACGAGATGTTAAAACCTTTGTGGGAAGACTTTATAAGGAGAAGTGCTAAAAATGGCAATGGGGAGATCGCAAATGGCAAAGCAAGTTTCGAAATCTGGGAGTAGCAAGGACGCTTGTTACCATAAGGTAAAAGCTCGTTACAGAGTTTTTCCTTCAGCATATGCTTCTGGAGCTATAGCAAAGTGCCGAAAGGTGGGGGCAGCTAATTACGGTAAATCTACTAAGAAGAAAGCGTATGGCGGTATGATTGAATCAGATCAACCTCGTAAGAGATCTTTGCCTAGGGGCTTCAAGAATGGGGCTAGTGTTATTATAGCTAGAGGATGTGGTACTGTAGAGGGCAGAAAGAGAAAAAAAACTAGGATTTTTTAATGGCTGTTCGTAAGACAAAGAAAGGACTTGCTCTAAAGAGATGGTTTAAAGAAGATTGGAAAGATGTTCGCACGGGTAAAGCTTGTGGCAGACAAAAAGGAGAAAAGAGGGGAACTCCGTATTGTAGACCTTCTAAAAGAGTAAGTAAGAAAACTCCGAAAACGGCTTCTGAGATGTCGTCCTCGGAGAAACGTAAACGAATATCTCAGAAGAAAAGAATTGGTCAACCTGCAGGGAAGCCAAGAAGAGTTCAAGCAACAAGAAGGAGAAAGACATGAAAAGTAAAATGAAACCAAAGAAAAGAATGATGAAAGGCGGTACCGTCAAAAAAATGATGAAAAAGGGCGGTGTTATCAAGAAGATGAAGACAGGTGGATTAACTATGGGCAACAAAGGTAAAACTATGACCGTAGCTTCTGCTAAAAAATTCTTAAAGGAAAATGGTTTTGTGGTTCTTGGCAAGAAGAAAAAGTAATCAATGCCATACTTACAAAGTAACATCCCACACTTTAAGTGTTGGGTGCGGAAAGAATATACGCATAATCACGAGAAATATCATGGAGAGTTTCTACACGCTATGGCGATTGCAGTTACTACCATGCCGAATAGGTGCCTAAGTTTCCAGTTAATCTTCACAGGTTGTGAAGCAGAGGACGAAGAGAATGTACATGGAGGTGCAATGTGGGCTAGGATGCCGATTACAGCGTTGGTCGGTGACTTCGATTTCGAGGGATGGCCCGACCCTATGGCGACGTATTTAGCACAACCTTGGGATTGTGCGTCACATCATCATTCTGTATATGTTCTAGACAGAGCAACACCATGTCCCTGGTTAGCGAAGATAGGATCTAAGTTTTATCCTGCAAAATACTTGTTTACCGTGGACTACACAGAGAGTGAGATCGCTGATGACCCGGCACAACATAAACAGAGCCATGTGATGCAACTACTTGAAGCAGACAACTATACAGGAAATATTGTTGCCTTGCCGAACAATCGTGTGAGAGTAACGCATCCCGCTTGGTTTGAAACTGGAGAAGGTGCTCCAGACTTTAAGCCGTCTCAGCATATTCACTACTCGAAGTCAGACTTGGATTATGTATTGGACGTAAACCAAATATTTGATAATATGTACGCAAATGATGAAGAGGACGAATAAATGGCAACATCTAGCTCCAGAGACTTTGATCTTGACGTAGCAGAAATAATAGAAGAAGCCTACGAGAGGTGTGGGATAGAAATACGGACAGGCTATGACGCTAAGACTGCCCGACGTTCTCTCAACCTAATGTTTGCTGATTGGGCGAATAGAGGACTTAACCTCTGGACAGTGACCCAAGCAACTCAATCACTCACTTCTGGCACAGCATCCTATTCCTTTTCTACAAATTTCACAGATTTACTTGACGTTGTTATTCGAGATTCAAACAGCACGGACTTTTCAATATCAAGAATATCAAGAAGTGAATATTTAAATATTCCTAATAAAACGTCAACGGGTCGTCCAAGTCAATTCTTCTATGATAGACAAGTAACTCCCACAGTAACAGTATGGCCCACTCCAGACGTATCCACTTACACTTTAGTTTATTATTATGTTAACAGAATTCAAGATGCAGATACGCTTCAGAATACGACGGATGCTCCTTTTAGGTTTCTTCCTTGTATGGTTGCGGGTCTTGCCTATTATCTATCGCTTAAAAGAGCACCCGAAAGAACCCAACTCTTGAAAGTTGTGTATGAAGAAGAGTTCCAAAGAGCAGCGGACGAGGACGAGGATAGGGTTTCTCTTAAATTACAACCTAGTATTCAGTACTTGAGGACATAATGCCTAGGTACGCATCAAATAAGAGAGCATATGGAATATCGGATAGGTCTGGTTTTCGCTATCGTCTAAGGGACATGAGGATGGAGTGGAACGGATCTTTGGTAGGTAAGGATGAATACGAAGCAAAACACCCTCAATTAGAGCCTTCTAGAATTATAGCAGATCCACAGGCTTTACGGATGCCTAGACCAGACACGGCTGTAGAAACAACAGCGTTTGTGGTGTATACTAATTCTGGCGACGGTATAATAGGAAAGAAATTAGATTCTCTTGCTACTTTGACGACTAGCTTGGGGACAGTAACGGTGACAACATCATGAGCTTTACATTTGCTACATTAAAAACAGCTATACAAGATTACTCTGAAAACACAGAGACTACCTTTGTAGCTCATCTCTCCGATTTCATTAAGGCTACCGAGGAACGTATCCTAAAAACTATAGATTTAGAGTTTTTTCGAAAAAATGTTACGGCTGCCACAACTTCAAGCAATAGATTTCTTGCTGTTCCAAGCGACTATTTATCTTCCTTTAGCTTGTCAATAACTAATTCTAGTAACAAAGAATTTTTATTGCAGAAGGATGTTAACTATGTTGAGGAATATAATCCTAACGCTTCTACCACTGGAGCACCCAAGTACTACGCTCTATTTGATGTTAGTAACTTTATTCTTGCACCTACTCCCGATGATACATATACGGTTGAGCTTCATTATTATTACCGCCCTGCAAGTTTGACTGCGGGATCTGACTCAGGGACTACCTGGTTAAGCACAAACGCTCCAAACGCAATGTTGTATGGCAGTCTCATAGAGGCGTATACCTTTATGAAAGGAGAGGCAGATGTCATGAAGATGTATAACGATCGCTTCGTAGAATCACTATTAAGATTGAAAGAATACGGAGAGGCTCGTGAAAATGCTGATGCGTATAGGAGAGGACTACCAGAAAGGCCCAGAACATAATGTTAATGGATTTACCAAAGGAACCAATAGTAGACGTGCATACTACTCAAGATAGAGGATTTACTCCAGAAGAAGTAGCTCGAAGATGTTCAGAAAAAATTATACACATTGGTGACAATGCAGCTCCAGAAATAAGAGATCAAGCAAGAGCGTTTAAAGCTAATCTGGAGAAAACTATAGCATTTTATATGAAAGAAGCTATAAATTCAGACAGAACTACTGTGTATAATGCAATTAAAGATGCGGGGTATGATAAGCTCGCTGAATATATAAGGAGAATGTGATGGCGATAACTCAGGCGATGTGTACGTCTTTTAAGAAAGAATTACTAGAGGCAAAACACAACTTTTTAAATAGTGGAGGAAGTACCTTTAATATTGCTCTGTATACCTCAGACGCTAGTTTAGGCGCAGGAACAACTGCGTATACAACAAGTAACGAAGTATCTGGAACAAACTACACAGCAAAGGGTGGAGCTTTAACAAGAGTTGACCCCTCTACTTCAGGAACAACAGCGTTAACAGATTTTGCAGACGAAACATTTAGTTCATCTACAATAACAGCTAGAGGGGCATTAATATTTAACGACAGTGCATCAGGTGATCCTTCTGTTTGTGTATTAGATTTTGGTGCAGACAAATCATCTTCTTCAGGAGACTTTACAGTTGTTTTTCCAACGGCAGATGCAAGTAACGCAATAATAAGGATTGCTTAATGGCATTAGTGATTGCAGATAGAGTACGAGAAACTACCACCACCACAGGCACAGGCACTATAACCCTTGCAGGTGCTGTAGCTAACTTCGAAACTTTTACTGCAAACCTATCTAACTCAGATACAACTTATTATTCTATAGTAGACAATACAAACGGAACCTTTGAGGTTGGTTTGGGCACATTTACTTCTTCTGGAACAACATTAGCAAGAACAACCGTTATAGCGAGTTCTAATAGTAATAGTGCTGTGAACTTTGGTTCCGGTACTAAAGACGTTTTTATAACTATACCTGCAACTAAGATGATAGTTAAAGATGCAAGTGGTAATGTAAGTATAGATGGGGATGTGACAGTTAGCGATGGTACTAATGATTTTGATGTAGCCTCCCATGACGGAACTAATGGGTTAAAGCTAGGGGGCACGGTAGTTACTTCAAGTGCTGCTGAATTAAACATATTAGACGGAAAGAGTTTTGTTGATGAAGACGGTATGGATTCTAACAGTGCTACAGGTATCCCAAGTCAACAGTCTGTTAAGGCATATGTTGATGCACAAGTAACAGCACAAGATTTAGATGTAGCCTCTGACAGTGGCACCATTGATATTGACTTAGACAGTGAGTCATTAACTATTGCAGGTGGTACGGGCTTATCTTCAAGTGCTTCTTCCACTACAGTTACGTTAGCCATAGATGCGGCTCAGACAGGTATTACGTCCTTGTTAGCCACAGACATAAAGATTGGTGAAGATGATGAAACAAAGATAGACTTTGAAACAGCAAACGAAATACATTTCTATGGAAACAATGTAAGCCTAATATCTCTTACTAACGCCAATAGTGGTGATGCAGTATTAACTGTTCCTACAGCCGATAAGAACTTTACCATTGCAGGTACTGACGGTTCTTCAGCTATAACAGCTTTAGATATAGATATGGCTCTTGCAGGTAAGGCAACATTTAATGGTGATGTTGTTGTAACAGGTGATCTAACTGTCACAGGCGATGATATTGTAATGGGTACCAATACAAGTGGTCACATTATGGTTGCCGATGGTACAAATTTCAATCCTGTAGCTGTATCAGGTGATGTATCTATTGCGTCTAACGGAGCAGTGACTATTGCAGGAACAAGTGTTGAAACGTCTATGATTGCAACCGATGCAATTACAGAAGCAAAAATTGCTGATAATGCTGTTGAAAGTGAACATATAAACGATAACGTAATTAGTGGTCAATCAGCTTTAACATCTGGTTTGGCAAGTACAGACGAACTATTGGTAAGTGATGCAGGTACAATAAAAAAGATGGATGTAAGTGTTTTAACTGCCGTAACAGATGACTCGGCTACTGCGCTTGCAATAGCTCTGGGCTAGTATAGGAGAAAAATATGGCAAATACGTTCAAAGTGGTTACTTTTGCAGCCGAACCTGCGAGCAGTGGAACTCCGTATGTTATGTATACGGCAGCAGGTAGTACAACCACTGTTGTTTTAGGCTTACTGCTAAGTAATATACATACTTCACAGGTTACAGCAACAGTGAGGTTAGTTAGTGACACAGGAAGCAGAGGTGGCTCAAATAACGTAACTAACGGCACAAGCATAATAATAAAAGATGCCCCCATACCTGTAGGGAGTTCATTGGAACTTATGGCAGGTAATAAGGTAGTTCTAGAAACAACAGACCAGATTACGATAGACTGTTCAGTCGCAGATAAACTAAGTGGCACACTAAGCATTATGGAGATAACCTAATGCCCTTAGTAGGAAATCAAGTTCAATCAGGCTTCCATGCCATACCATCCGTACAAAGGTTTAATGGTGATGGCTCTGACACCACATTTACGTTGTCACAGACAGTCTCTAATGTTCAAGATGTTTTAGTATCTGTAGACGGTGTAGTGCAGGACAGCAGT
>Ga0208666_1000566_pt1 | contig 17239 bp, 16 predicted proteins | sample 5B_taG_FD_184078 | JGI IMG/M metagenome (GOLD analysis project Ga0208666, IMG submission 184078) | Marine viral communities from the Subarctic Pacific Ocean - 5B_ETSP_OMZ_AT15132_CsCl metaG (SPAdes) (version 2) | ecosystem: Environmental > Aquatic > Marine > Oceanic | place: Pacific Ocean...
CTTCTTAGTGTAATAGGATAGTCCCTAACATTTATGGTTGCAACTGTGCTTATTTCTCCGAGCAGATTATTATTACTGTCCATAAGAATATCAAATGGCTTAGGCACTATACCCAAATTGAATTGAGCATCAGTCACTCTAATTTCTGTTCCTGTTCCTGTGGCAGTTAAGTCGCCATCAATTGTTACATTCACACTGTTATCTAACATTGGTGATAATGTAGAATAGACAACATCGTTAGTATGATTTAGATTCTTATTAGTAGTCGAACCTAGAAGTTTAGATAATTTATCTCTTCCTAGTATCTCATAACTAATCATGCCGTTTTTGTTTTGTGAGTTTATGTCTTCTACTGAACCGCTAAATATCTCTTCATCAATGGCATAGTTCCCAGACAGATAATACAACATGGATATTGGAGTTGGTTGATGATACTTCTTTGCTGTAAATTCAGATGTAAGTTTTATCTGTTGGTGAACTGAGTCTCCATAGTCTATGTCTATTTGATGATTAGAGAACTCTGGACTCAGCAATATTATTTTATTGTTATTCATCGAGGCATTTGTTTTGCTTATAGTGTTACCATTTATCGTCAGTCTTTGGAAAGTATTTGACCCATATACTGCTTCAGTATCAAGAGGGAATGTTCCTTTGAGTCCACCATTCCATGCTCTGACATATGCGTCTGCATCCGTAAAGAAAGGCATTGTTGTGATATTTCCCCATGTAGTATCTGAGTCAGTTTTTATTTTGTTAACTGTTATGTCTTGTACTCTAATCTCATTTTCGATGGTAGGAGCCGTGAAAGATGATATGATATAGTAATTATTTCCTACTCTTATCATATCATTTGCCTTCAAGAAATTGTCGTTTCTCACATCAAAGTTCTCAGTGATTTTATTCAGCCTTATCTTGTTTCCTGTAACGCTTGTCGCAGTGAATGGTAATTTGTATTGGCCTAATGATGATGTATGTAGCGCAGTTCTAATAACGAATGAATGGTCTTCCTTGAGTTTCAAATGCTGTATTCCAGATATGTCAAATACTTTCGCCCTTGCTATCTGGCTCATTTTGTTTCTTGGGAAATTGACCGAGGATTCCATTACAGGGTCTACTATGTTATTCTTGAGATGTGAAGACTTGTAGTGCAGATATCTAGTTGGTCCTGTTAAATTACCATGATTGAATTTATATGAGCCTGTTGCAAATGTATCTGGGTGCGCAGAAGTCTTATCCTCAGAACTTCTACTGTGGTTTCTAAACGCATATCCCCATCTATCAGGTGTGAAGACATAGGTAGTTACAGTGTCAAAATCAGTTGGACCGGGGGTAAGTGGTTGTGGAATGTCGCTTTTTCTTTGATTATCCACAAGTATTCCATTGTGTTTTATATCTCCTAAGTCTGTGATATTCACTCCATACTCTTGTTCGGTTAGGAATATCGTTTGCTGTATGTCTCTCCCTACATGAATTGCTATCGCTGTTGATGTACTAGAAGGAAGTGTTCTTCTTGGATAATCTAATGTTATTGTATTCGCGCTGTTGTCAAAGGAAGCAATATTTCCTATCCATTCTACGTTTCCTGCACCTATGCCACTGAATACACTTCTTCCGATATCAGCATTAGTCCAACTATTGTATGAAGTATTTACAGCAGTCTTGTGTGTTGTTTGATATAACGTCACTGTATCGGTAGTGCTAGAACGTATTGCGCCTCTTGCAGCCCAATCACTAAACCACCTACAAGTAGTAAGTTGATACTTGGTATTGTAATCTAATTGATTCTTGTGTTGTAGTCTATCCTCATAGAAATACCAAGTAGGTCTACTTACTGTACTGCTAACATCGTACTTATTGAATAGAAATGTTCTGCCAGAAGTAGTGTCTGTCTTACCTCTTAATCCATATGATACTGCGACTACACTAGTATCTGTTTTTGCCGGACCTTCATAAATCTCGAAGTTGGTGTCTTTTGGAATAGATTTAGGATAATGTGGCTCAAACTCAAACCCATCGCCATAGTAATCATAGGAAGTTAGTCTCTTTATTCTAGCAAAATGAGGTCTGTTCTTCACTGCTCCATCATCACCACGTATCTCAGGGTTAATTAGAACGAAGTAGTCTTTACTTTCTAAGTCCATTCCCGGCCCTGTTGAACCTGCTAACAATTGTCCAGTAACACTGGCATTTTTGTCATGTACTCTAATCTTGTAAGATGATGTCTCTTGTTTGTTCTTAGCATAATTAGCAAGGGTTGTTTGATTATTTGCAGAAGGTATTATTCTGTTGACAAGCCTAGTTTTTAAGTGACCAGAAATTATTGGCTCATCATTAGAACCTACACTTGTAGGTGCATTTCTTATCTCAAAGAAGTTAGCAGAATCTTGGTCATTGGTATTCAGACCGGGGTTCTTCAATACAGGATTGACTGATGTATCTCCAAACGCAAAGACTGGAAAAGCATCATTTCTATTAGCATAAGTGTGGTTCAATGAAATAGATTGATTGCTAGTTTGGTTGATTACATAAGTATAGTTATCAGCCATCACTCATCACCAAACCTGTAATAGAATATGATGTCACTAAGCCCAACGGAAAGTGTGCTGTTCCTTGGACCGGGTTCACCGCTTGAATGCATACATATCTCGAATATCTCTCCCATGAATTGATTCGCTTTGTCATTAGCGTACGAAGAACCTGTTCTAGTTTGCCCTTGACCAATCCTGCAATTACTAGGGTCAAAGAAGAAACCATCTGGTAGTATTGTCGTTGTGATGTTTGCTGATGCTATCTCATTTCCATTGACGTATATCTTCAAGGAATTAGTGTTATATGAGCAAGATATTCTATATGTTGATTCCACATACAATGCCTCTCTTGGTTGAGAAGAGTATATCACTGATGTAATAGGAACTAATGGGTCTGCATCTAAAGTTATATCATTGCCACTGACATCCGAAGTAGTTCCTATTAACCTAGCACTGACATCGTATATCTTCTCACCTGCTCCTATCAGATTGGCTTTGCCTGATGGCACTGTGATTATTCTAACTCCTGATGTATCGAAGGTAGTGTTGTTGTTTGATAATGTTATATTATCCAAATTATTGGAAATCGCATAAGAGTTTCCTACTGTCAATATTTTTATCGTAACTGCGTTAGTAGAAGGAGTTGCTGATATATTTCCTCCGTGTGCGCTGGCTATCTTTGATGCTAGATTAGCAGCAGTTGCACTTGCATCAGCACCTATTTGAAAGAAATTGTAGGTGTTATCAGTCTCACCAGCAGCGTTTGTTGACGGTTTGTATTTCTTTAATACGCCACCAGCATCCGTTATGTCAAGAGAATCAGTTGGATTTGCAGCATTCGCACCACCACTAAAATCGGCCGCCGTTATATTGCTGGTACTCTCTCCTGTAATGTCTGTATCTCCGCTTGTACCTGTATTGTCTTGAATTAGATTTACCTTGTCTGCATCAGAGCCATCATTGGTTGCAGTTATGTCTAGATTGCTCGCGCCATTTACCGCCGATGCAAAATTAGCCCTGTTGGAACCTGATGATGGTAATCTGTAAATGACATACTGAACACCATTGAGCGTTATAGTAGACCCCGTTAAGTTAGTGGATTTTATTTGGTGAGCGGCTAGAAACTTGACTGCTGTGCCATCTGCATCTGTCAGTTGTATGTGTTCACTAGGTATATTTTCGTTATAGCCCCCTGAGAAGGCGGATATTGTGTTGACAAAAGAGATGTTCGTTGTGGTTGGTGTAGTCAGTGAGTTTCCGGCAGCACCACCAGCATCGACAGTCAATGTGACTCCATTGTTGTTAAGTGTAGTTGCGGTGACTTGAGTGTTGCCATTTGAATGATTGATGGCATCAACCAATGAAGACATAGTAGCAGTTAGACTTCCTCCTTTTCTAAATGTGATATAATTCACTGATGATAATGTCTGTATAGAACCCGCAAGACCGGAGGAAAATACTCGATACTGCTTATTACCACTACCTGTGTTTATCGTTATAGACTCAGTGCTGACTACCTCGTCAACCCCTCCACTCATGGCAGTGACTTCTATATCGGTATCTGAAATACCCAAACCTATTGATAAGACTCCACCAGTTCCTAGTCTATTTGGTGATGTTTCCCTTATGGCCGCAGTGAATGTGATGATATCATCCTGACCTGACAGAATTGCTCCTGCGGCAGTGCTTCCAGCCCATCCGTTATTCCAAGCGTTGACAGCATCACTGAATTGTTTAGCCTGTCCCTGTCTAGGAAAAACATTTCCAGAACCATCTGTGATAACAAAACCTCTATCTCCTGAATCCCAAGAGTCTGAGTCATAAGCATTCAAGTCAACATTATTACTATGGGTTTGACCACTAACCGGAAACCATCTTGTTGTTGTATTCCCATCTTCACTTATTACCTGTATGTATCTAGATGCGGTGTTGTCAGTGGCTGTCCCTAATGCACTGTGAAACTCTATTGTTCCTGTGCCAGCAACGGGTGTGGTATCAACGGCGAAGGTGTTGCCAGTGAATATAATGCTTGTTGATGCACTCGCAGCAGGAAAGTAAGAAGAAGGCGCACTATCGAATGTCACACTTCCTGTTGAAGCAGCAGCAGGAGAATTGACCTCTCCTGTAAAACTATTATTAAGCACAGCGAATGTCTTGCTAGGAACTGCGTTCAATGCGCTTGCAGTGACTTGGGTAAGTTCGGTGTTAATTCCATCATAGTAGCCTTCACTGTCATAGTAGCCATGTAGTAGATTGTTTGGTTTTATGATTGTATCTGATGTTGCAGTAACTTTGGTTGTATTATCTTGATGTATTTTTGCTACTATTCTATATTCTGCTGGTCTATTAAACGTTTTATTTTTTAGCCCTGTTGTAGAAATAGTGGTGTTTTCTAAATACACCTCAAAGTTTTTATTGTAAAAAAGATGCATTTTCTGTGCAGTTCGATTCGTAAAGAAAGAATTAGATTGATAATTTGCTTCATTACTAGTTACATCTATGCTTAAACTAGGACTTGTTTTCTGAGAGTCAGATATCCCAACACCTGTTCCTGTCTTTGTTCCATACCCATTTACATCGTATGGGGTTATAATCGCCTCAAATGTGAATGGGGTAGTTTGACCCCAAAGACCACCTCTTACTTCTAGGTCTTGGTCTGTTGGATTGAGGTTGCCATATACTTGTTCGATATATCCATCACATAGCATAGGGAACACTAGTGATTTCGTATCTCCAACATATACACCGGGCATAAAATCACCTAGAAAGCCTTATTGATAAAATCAGACATAGCAGTAGATGATATTGTAAAGTTAAGATTAAAGGTTATCGATGGTATTTGGTCGCCAGCAATATCACTTGTGAAATCATTGATGAATCCTCCCATTCCGGGTATCTCTTGATTGATGTTAGTTAATGCAGATGGAAACTCAGTTGCACCGAAGTCAATCTTAGTCCCGTCTAGTGTAGGCATGTCGAAGGTTCGATTGCCAAAGTGAAAAGGTATTAGAGGACATTCCAATAAAGGGGTGTTCTCATTAACGTTAGCATGATATTCAAAATTAGTATCTACACGACTTGGTATTAATACAATCAATTTACTCACGTTTTGGTCTTCATGTAAGAAAGAAGAGTCTACATATGAATGTAATAATTGAGCCATTTCATATGCGGTCAGTTTCACTTCTTTCTGAGTACCGGTCTTTGTTTTCTTGAATATCGTTTGGTCAGTTAGTATTCCTTGTATTGATATGGTCTTTGTCGCTAGACCTAAATCTAGTGCTAATGTGGATGATTCACCTGATATTATACCTGAGAAAGGAACAGGGAAAGCAATTGACTGCTTGTTTGTGGAAATACCAATGTTAGTTGCCAACAGTCCGATTCTGTTTTGAAATAGTCCTGAGTCACTGCTCAAATCAGGCAGAGTATCGCCAGAACCCCTTCTTGCTAACTCTAGCATACAATAACTAGTTACGGGTAGCAAAGTATTTCCATAATTAACCATATCATGCACCTATTCTGTTTGCTCCTGACCTGTTCATTCTTATGTTGATTTCTCTTGCTACCTTGTTGGCGATATCTCTTATCTCTGCATCAGAAGCACCCACACGGCCATTTATGTGAACATGAATGCTGTTTCCGCCTGCTCTTGCTCCCATGCTATTTGCATTGTTCTGCACTCTTGCACCTCTAGGTAATGATACTAGTTCCGGTCCTCTCTCGCCAACAACCGCTAAACCTCCTCTAGATACACCTCCTGTTGAATACTCACCAATTTTTTTACCTATTAACCTTCCAATTGTAGCATTGTAAATACCTGCTAAGAGTCCTGTGATGATACCTAACATAACCTTGAATAGACCTGCTAAGAGATTACCTAGTAGTTTGACTATATTCCATACAATATCTTTGAAGAAAATTTTGATTGCTCCTATTACATCACCTGCGAATATTGCTCTAAATAGGTTGAATACTCCTAAAAGAATACCAACAACATTCATAAATGCCGCTTTGAAGAACTTAAAAGCACCTGCAAACTGCTTTTTGAGTACAGGCCATCCTGCTTTAATAATCGCAGCAATAACTGATATACCTAATACAATTAACGTTCCATACATCAAGAACTTCCCGATTGCTGCTATTGTTGTAGTAGCAAAATCACCAAGTTTTCCAATAAAATCTACTTTTTTCATTTTAGCCATCATTTTCTTAAGGCCACTAGCATTCTCTTTATTTTGTTTAAATCTCATATCAGGACTGCCATCTTTTCTAAGTTTACCAAGTGGCCCTTTGTCAAAGAAAAAATCTTTTGTTTTGCCGAATGCTTTTGTTAAAGGGGCAAATGTTTCTTCTGCAATAAAATTTGCACTTTTTATTAAGTTACTTCTTTCCATTTTACCTGAACCCATACCATATTTACCCACTCGTTGAAAATAGAGATTACTTTTTTCCTTAAATCGTTGGCCTATACCCGGCATCAAACTTTTTCTAAACTGCTTACCTCTTTTCTTTGCTACTTTTTGTAGCGCATTAATTTGAGTAGTGTAGAATCTGTCTGCGGTTTCTTTTGCTAATTCTGCATCTCCTAAATCTTGAACGAACAAACGATAAAGTGCATTATCATCCTCATTTCTTAATTTAGTCCTTTGTTGCTGTAATGTTTTCAATGAGTCTGCTAACCCTAAGTTTGCTTCCATGCTGTTTAATACTGCCTTTTGATTGTCTTCATTTGCCTTAGTAAATGCCTGAACAATATTCGATACACCACGAAGATAATTTTGTAATTTCCAAAATGTGCCTCCTGAACTGAATCTGCTGACAACGTTCCAAAGTCTGTTTCCACCTTCACCTGCTTCACCAAAACTTTTGACTAGTCCTTGGTTAGCCTGATTCAATCTATTGATAGCAATAGTCAAATCATTGGTAAATTTGTCAGCATCTTTATCGGACATTATTTCATCTTCCTCGTTTGTTTATCTATTTCTTCTGCTTTTAATTGTTCTACTTCTGAATGTATCTTCATCATTTCTAATATTATTTCTGCCGGAGTATCGTATGCTTCCATTGGACTTATACCAAATACTTTTGAATATGTATAAATAAGGATTCGTGAGGCTAAGGTAGGTTCTATTTGTCCTCCTCTTAGTCCTCTACGAATCTCTTTCAGTTTCCCGTATCATCCCCTAAGAAATCATTAAAGGGGTTAGGTAGTACATTTTTTAATTGCGCTCCAACAAAAGGAGTCAACCTCAAAAGTTCTACTGTCGTTAATGACGGTTCTGTTTTCTCTATGAAGTTTTCAACCATAAACCTATACATTTTGTTTAGGTCTATACCCATACTTCCTTCATCAGCGTCAAGGTTCATCACCACAGATAACGCTTGTTCTACTTGAAGCCATGTAGGTTCTTTGACCCACACCTTCAATATATCATCTGAAGTTTCTTCAACTTTCAAATGATGGCATTTTGTTTCTACTGTTGTAAACAGTCTGTTCTTATCACTTACTATATTTTCCATTTTTTTCCACCTACAATATAAAACTAACAAACAAACGATTGTTAGTGGAATGTTAAAATAAAAGGATTCTACTTCCTTTTTAGCCCTCCTAATATGGACGAATCCATATCACGAAAATGGGAATAGACCCACATATTCGCAGACGACTTCATATTTTTCGCCCTCGACTTTCTTAGAAATGTTATATAACCCTTTAAATTGTTCTTTATTCGATTTATCCTATTATAATCCATTTACCATGATATTTACACTCATGTAGGGTGCGAGCCGAGAGAGTCACGGCCACATCAATCATTCCTTTGTCGTCGGGGAAGGGAATATCAACAGATTGAACTATGTAATCTTTCAAGGTCATTGTAATCTTATCAGTATCAGCAGTAGCATTTTTATCAAACGTTAGAACAATATCTCCTAGCGTAACTTCATCAGCACCTCTTAATTCATCAAAAATTAACCTGTCTGTAATCTGTAAGTTAAGGCTAACTTCATATGTTCTTTGTGCAGGTAAATGTGCAGATACAATAGACCTGTCATAATTGCCGATGTATCTTTGCGGAGTTATATTGTTGTTAATAGTAAGAGTCCCGCTTTTTACTCTAGCAAGACTTTGACCAAATGCTTGAACAGTTCCATCTGAAAACATAAATGGTAAGTTTGCATCGGTATCGTTGAAGTTGAATAGAGAGGATGGCGTTCTAACTTTTCTTTTTGGTATGTAATTTTGATTGCTGTCATATCCTCTTCTAGTAACTGCGTCAATAGAAGCCTTCAATTCTTGACCTTCTTCAAAGTTCATTGTGAATGTATTTACTTGACAGCCTGTAAATATACGAGAGAAAAGGTTTTCATCCGTAGCATTTTGGTAGTAATCTGCGTCAGCAATATTACCCTTCTCGTTTGTGAATTCCAATGCGAAAGATGGTAGTGAGTCTCCTTCTGATTCTGTAAATGTATAATCTATTTTACTATCAGCAGATAACTTCAGCATATCAGAATCTGCTTTTCCAAATATTTTAGGTGGGCTTAATGTTCCTGATTCCCTTCTATGAAATGTCTTATTCGTATTGTCATAATACACTTTACCGTCTTCTTGACTTAGACTTAAATTTATAGGTGTATTTCCAGAATTAGTTTGTTGAGTTGCAGTAAATGTTTTCTTTCCTAATGCGTAATATAACCAAGAACCATTATTCAGAGATACATCAATAGATGCACTTCCGTAGGATTCTGCTCCTTTGTATTGGAAACCGAAGTTTCTAGTTCCCCCTAATGCCAGATTGAGTTGCTTCATCTCAGCATCAATACTTGGCGGTGTTATTGTATTCACCAGTCCCAACCAGTTATCTGCGAGTAAGTTGTGTTTGTCAGCGAGAACAGAAGGTGTGAAAGTTGGTGTTCCAAACCCTAGTATTTTCAGTGTGAAACTGTGAGAGTTTGTAGTGGCATCTCCTAATTCTCTATCAAAGGTGATACTGTATGCGGCGTTGCTTTTGATTACATGAATTCCCAATTCTGTAAAAGTAACTTCGTTTTCATATCTAGTTATCTCAGCAAAACATCCTTGGTATATATTAGTTGGAAGTCGGTTTGTAGCATGGTTAGAACCTCCTGTTGCATCAGCACTCCATGATAAACTAGTCCTATCATGGGAGTTATTTGCTGAACCCTTATACGCCAAACCCAATTTATTTGCTGCACTATTGCCGCCTGCATTTAATATCTGAACTGTTCCTAATTGCATACTAACTTCAAAATCCGCTTCTGGGATTAACGTTGCTGATGCGCCTGCTCCTGTATATACTTCACTGCTACCCATTTTATCACCTTACTAACATACTGTGGTTCTTCCGAACCTTTTCATGGTAACAGACATCTTGTAACCTAATAAACGCTTACCTCTATCATTAGCCTCACTTCTGCCTGTTATTTGAATCAATTCTGCACTACCCTCAATATTGTTGTTTGCATCATATACTGCGGGTCGCAGACCTTTCTTCTCTAGGATGTATCTTGCGATTTGATATAAACTTTGCAGTCGGTCCCTTCCGTAAGTCAAACTAGTCCATTGCTTTTGTTGTAGGACTCTCAGATGTAGGGTAAAAGCATAATCCTCATTTCTAACCGACCAGTCAATAGTGGGTAAAGATAGGCTTGCACTGTCCTCGAAAACCACAATCACCTCTTTCTGGTCGGCATCATATCTTCTCCCTTGTCCGGGTTGTATGCTCCTAACATCAATTATGTTCGGCTTACCTCGATGATTTGCCAAGCCCGGAGTAGGGTCGCCATATGTATTCACCCCGTTTGTTTCGGTAGCCGCATCAGCCCAATTATCATCCAACAGGCGTATAACAAATGTAACTTCATCTAGCATGGTTTTGCCTCGCTGGATTAATCGATTTCTTATACATTTCTCCATTGAATTGCATCATTTTCTTTGCTGCTGCCTCTGCTCCAACACGTAGTAAATAGTAATCGATGTCTTCTTTTGTCTCTATGTCTAAGCCTAACTCAGATAGAATTTCTTCTCTTTCTCTTGCTATCCTTATCTGCTCATCTGCATATTTCTTCATTTCTCGATAGAAGTTTGTGGCCTTCCCTAGATTCATGTTTTCACCTAGTCTATGAGATGTAGGAGAGTCTGCTTGCCTTTGATGATATCTTCTGCTTCTTTGACCAGTATCTCATGTTTCATCTTAAGGTCAATATTAGCACCTGTCTCGGCAATAAGTATGGTGTTGTCATCATGCACTAGTATTTCTGCCGCTACAAGTTTAGTTGCTGCTTCGTGTATTTCAGCAGGTACTCTTGATTTGCCTCTTACATATGTCACTCTTATGGAGTGATTCTCATAGTAAGGATAGTTCTGTTTGAAGAATATTTTACCCTCGTCATTTATGACCCAGAAGTCATCTTCCCTACCAGAACTCTCATTGTCTGTAAAGGAAGTAGAAGAGGTTGGAGTGCCATGTGTCGCTTGAATCGAGCATATAGTGCCAGCATCAGAAGGCAAAAGAGAGGTTATGCAGACTTCTGTACCCCCGCCGGAGGGAGTTGCATAGAAGAAATCAGAAACACTTCTAGTTACGCCGCCATTATCGGGAGCATCACTTGTGCTTTTGGCAGATGTCTCTCCTGTAAATTGTGCAGTCTTTGAAGGAAACACCTCGTTTATTGCATCGCATATTTGTAAAACAGTGGTTTTTTGACCAAACGTATCGTAAAAACCATTTGCAGTTCCTTTACTTAATGTGAATCTATATCCTGTCCCTGCATCTCCTACCCCTAAAGTGATAGTAAATGCACCATTAATGGCACTTGCGGGAGGCGTGTATTTCACACTGGCAGAAGCAAGGTCAACGTATTCGCTTCCTTGATACACTTCTAACTTGATTATCTTTCTTATCGATTCGCTTTGTAGTTGTATGAACCCAACATAGTCTTTGAAAGGCACAACAGGATAGGCATTCATTCTCATAGACTCAAAATTATGCACTTCGTCTTTGATTATCTCTGGCCGGAATGACAGTTTTATGCTGTTGTCTATCTTTCCTTCTACTCTTTTGATTATCTTACCCACCATTGCTATACTAGGTACTGAGTCGGCAGTGAAAATGCCAATTTGAAGCAAATCAGATACTTCTGAATGAGTGGTATAGTGACCTATTCCTGTTGTGTAATTAGGCAATGCGCTGATTATGTAGTCGCTTTCTGTCTTCAATTTACTCATTTACATACCTCCTCAATCTTTTGAGTTGTCTCTTTATTGTACTATTGAACACCCTTGACTTAACGCTAATCATCTTGACTTGGCCCCCTTCCTTAACTCTACCTGCTGTGCCAACAGGATTAGAACCCGGTCTAGTGATTGGTTTTTTCATTCTATCGTAATCAACATCAGTCAATTTCTTTTTGTTCGGTTGTCTTTGGGGAAACGCTTCTTCTATATCGCTCAAAAAGGGCTTTCCCTTTGAAACATAATTTGCATCTATCAATCTAAATACATTCCATGTCTCGTCTAAAAGTTCTCTAAATATCTTCTTGTTCTTTTTAGAAGAACCACCACTTGGCATTGTTGGTTCTTTTAGAAAATCCTCTGCTATTTTAATATAAGGGTCCTCTACTTTAATTACTCTTGTCTTTAAGGTATGCAAGCCTATGTCACTAGGATTTAATATACTTTTCATAAGGTCATTTATTACTTTAGAAGAGTCATTTCTTCTTACACTTAGAAGTCCTTCTTTTCCATTAACTTTGAGTTCAGAGTAATCTATGGGTGTCTCAAATAATTGTATTTCCTTATATTTACTTTCATCTGGCGCATGTAATATTACATCCATTCTTCTATCTACTAAGACTTTATCTTTTACATTACTCCATAATTTCTGTTCATATTCATCTATAAAACTAGGTTTTTCTTCTTGTGTTTTCGCTCTAGGTTCTATTTCTTTTTTTAAGAAATTTATCTCTTCTTTGTTTAAACTTCTATTTGAAGGAACTTTATCATCCTTAACATAGTTATAAATTGAATCAATCTTTATTATGTTTGTGTTAAATAGTAGGAGAAGTAGATTTTTTCTTTCGTCTTCTAAAGTGTCATATGGTATTTCATACTCAGACCTGTTTTCATTCCACATCAATTTCAGATTTATTTTGATAATCTTCTCGGCCAACTCAGAGTCTTTGGCTGCCTTGTCCTTCAAGTCGTTGGGAAACCATATGAATTGAAACTCGTTCAAATCCTTGAGAGTCGGCATGTCGGGTTTTATTTCCATTTCATAATCGCTTTCTGGCTGAATCTGTCTTTCATAGTCATCCAACACATCATCTAGGCTTGCCTCTGATTTACGAAAATTCATTTGAGGAGATATGCCAGCCTCTTCAAAAATGTCTTTGAACATCCTTTCTGTATCTATTGCTATATCGTATTCTATGATACTAGCAGGTCTAATTCCACGGACACCCTCTACTGTTCCTAGATATCCTCCTGCCCCTCCTACCTTCTCTCCTTCTTTTGTCTTAGTTACCTGTATGTAGTTTCCAATATTGTCTAACGCATCTGAATACATTGCTTTGGATTCTGCTATGTTTCTTATCTTTCTGCTAGTCTCTCCTGTTTTCCTAGCACCTATTATCTGGTCAAAACCGGACTGCGTTAGATATTGCTTCATGGGCAGGTTCGATTTGTCTAAGTTATTAAGGACGAAATCTAAATCCTGCTGACTAAAACTTGCCCTTTCACTTCGTTTTATCTTGGGCTTGACATGTTCATCTAGAAATTGCCGCACATCCATCTCGGATATTAATCGGTAAGCATCATCTACGTGCTTCTTGTATTCTTCCTTGTTGTATTCCATATCAGGAGTCTGCTCTGATGCATCTTCCATAAATTCATAATTGAGAAACTTGGGTAGATTTCTCTCAATCTTATCATAAGCACCCTCAGATACAGGACTTAGCAAATACCTTACCATCAACCTGAATATGGGGCTGGATGTTTGCCCTATGTCAGAAGAATCCAACTTTATGGCTTCACCTAACGATACTACGCTATTCTGCTTGTCCATTATCAGACGAGAAGGAATAACTATGGTCATTTATCCGCCTCATGCCAGCCACGCCGCCCATGCAGCACCTTTCTGAATCATTGCACCTAAGCCTAATCCTGAACCCGGCGGTGTATATGTTGCTTGTCCAGTAGCAGGGTCTATCCAATATGGATTGCCCATTGTATCTGTTCCTGCTGGCGGTACGGGATAACCTGATGGATTATTGAAAGCCGCTTGCTGTTGCTGCATTACATTATTTGCCTGCACCATAGGATTGCCACCTGTTATTTGTGAAGGGTTCATTCCTCCCTGAACAGGCATACCCATTTGTGGTTGCATTGCCTGTTGTTGTGGCATCTGTGATGTAGCGAAGCCCTGTGCTTCTAGATACTGTTGCTTAGCCATCTTTCTTTGCATGACTACTTCTGTGTTCAATGCAGCCGCGACAATCCCCTGTATGTCTAGTTGTATGTTCTCAGCAGTTATTGTCTCAAACTCCCTCATTGCCGTTGTTTCGACTTCTAAATCACCATTTGTGTTGTTGATGAATTTAAGTTTAGGGAGCATCTGTGCTACTACTCTAGTAGTCACATCCTCTAATAATTTCTCAAATGCAGTAATGAATTCTACACCGTGGTAAGTGAAGAATTCTTCTACATGGTTCTCTTGTAGCGTTAGCAGATTATTCACTGCTTTGAAATCAGCAGAACCCTGATTGGTTATCTGTTGTGCTAACGTGGTGTTACTTGTTCCAAAAAGTCCCATTTTATTCCACCTCTTCTATTTCTTGCTGCACTATTTGTGCGCCTGTTGTCATTAACTCAATTACTCTTTTATTGATTGATTGGCTTTCTATTGTAAGTCTAAACAACTCATCCTCTTTTGTTTCATTTAACATTTTAGGTGGTCGTATCATCCAACCTATCGTTGACAATGACTCTATGTCTGATTGCCTTAATGAAGTTAGCGGTGCAGACTGCAACATCTTTGGCATCTTTGGCTTGGGTATATACTGATTGAATTCCAGACCATGTTCTTCTGCTATTATCTGCTGTTCTAGCATCTCATATTGCCTATACAAGCCTGAGTGCTTATCGCATAAAGTGCCTCTCATTGGATAGCCCTTCTTTACTTTATGCAGGGGTATAGGTGGCCTCATAGGGTCTGACCTATCCCAGATTTTGTGAGTGCCACATACAACACATCTATCCTTTGTGTTGAATTTGTAGCCAAATGGTATCTTGAAAAAGGATTTTCTTTCAGGCCATAACACCTTCAGCATCTCTTTCACTTGCTTCTTTGGTTTTTGACTTTTATATTCATAAGTCATTATAGCCCCTGCTGCTCTAGCAAATTTCAATGGGGGCATAAACGGGTTGGCTACCGTTGCATTGGTAGCACCGATTAAACTTGGCGGTTGGTAATTCATTGTCATCTTTTTCTCTCCTTACATTTTACACAATAGCAATACGGTGACATTGAACAATTGTCGTTTATCATTAATAGTCCTCTATCATTGTTGCTATACCACGATACACCATTTCTGAGTCTGATTTTGCGCTTACTATATACTTATAACAAGGTATTCCTTTATCATTTAATTTTTGCATACCGTCTTTGAATGATTCAAATATTGGGTGTTTCTGTATGTCCTCATATTCATATTTGTCTTTCCACAAATCAAATTTGTTTGCCCATAATCCTACTGCTACTGGATAATCGTGATTCTTTTTCTTCTGTCTTCTATTTATCGCATCCCAATAAGGAGAACATATTGTATCTACTAGAAACGTCCAACATAACTGTTGCTCAATATCATAGTGCTTGTCCATATGCCTATCATCAATCATGAAGATAATGTATTTGACTTTACGGCTTTTCATATCCTTAAGCCATTCACCCCAATAAAGTGTCTCTCCCCCTATGTCTGCTGTTTTGATTGTGTGCTGGTCGCCATCTATTTTGATTGATTTTCTCGTTGCCCTTCCTCTTCCAACGGTCCTCTCCTTTATCTGTGGCACTTCTCCCCTTGTTCTCAATTGGTGGTGTAATGTTGTCTTTCCTACCTTGGTGGCTCCATATACTCCGAAAGATACTGCATGAAGTTTCTTCCATAGAAGTCCTATCTGTTCTGCCATTATTATGACAAAGCCCGTCATTACTGACATTCAATCACCTCATAGGTGGCTGATGAAATTGCTAAGACCCTCCCATACTGATTCATATAGATTAACTCCGAATAACGATATTCCATGTCCTACTAGAAAACTGCTGACAGATGCAATGAAACCCCAAAAATAAAATCTTGCCCTTAGAAACCAAACATCTGCTGAATGCGCTCTTTGCATGTCATATGCCAAAGAGCCTTCATCCATTCCAAATGCTATGGCATCCAGCATGGTATCACTCTAGTTTCGCTAAGAAAGAAGGAGAGATAGTCTGCCTGTTTTCCTCGATTACTGGTTGCTGGACAAACTGAGGTGATATTTGTGGACCCCTGTATTGTTGCATGGTGGCTCTAATCTTATCTCTTTGCTGGTTATCTCTTTGCTTTTTAGCCCAATAAGCAGCGATGCGTCTATCCAGTAAGGCCATCTCTATGTAGTCGTTCAAGGCTAGGTCGAAAATAGCCTTCATGACTAGTATTCCTCCAATGGTCATAAGCCCAAAAACCAACGCATGAGCGTAGTTGTTGAAGGCAATCATGTCACCGTACTTCGAGTAGAAGTACACGTTTGTTCCGCTTATCGCACCGACGAATAATATCGTCATTACGAGTTTTGTCTCTTTCTCTAATGCTGGCATTCAATCACTCAGAAGAATTCAACGGAGTATTGTATATCGCCAGTTACTACTACATAGATGCCTTCTGCTGTAATCGCACCATGAAACTCAAAGTCATACATATGTGGTTTCCCATCATCTTCAACGTACATCTTGGTGATGAGTTTCTTTCCGCTTGTAGTGGCAGTGCTGGAATCATAGACTGCTATGTTTCCTGCTGCTGCCCCACCAGAAGAATCAAAATCACTGCTGCCATCATCAGACATCGCCTTGATAGATGCGATTCTAGCCTTGCCGACATAACAAAGTTTAGTGGCAGAAAGCACACCTGTTGTATTACATCCAGCGACCATTTCCATCGTCCTCTCACTTGCTTGAAACAGTATTGTCCTTATCAACCTTGCTTGGTGATTTCTTTACTGGACTTGCTGCTTTAGGTGTTGTTGCCTTTACAGGAGCAACGGCCTTTTTTACTGGCTTTGTTATTTTCTTTGGTTTTGATGCTGGAAACATTGCTTTTACTAAATCTTCCCTTTCTCCAACTACGCCAAATTCGTCTTTCAAGATATTAATGATGTTATCTGATGCTGAAGCCACAGCATCTTTATCACTTAATTCAAAACTTACTTTGAATTCTGAATTGCCTATCTTGGCAATTGCATAATGAAACAAAACCGAAGTCTTCTTTCCATGCTCAAAAACATATTCTGTACCGCTAGGGTGTAAAACCTTCAACGGACTACCTTTCTCACTCAATTCTAAAAATGCCATAATAATACATCCTCTAGTGTAGTGACCAATGCCCCTACTTTCATAGGGGCAAAGGCCACATTTACTTATTTAGAGATTGCCCCA
>Ga0208666_1000568_pt1 | contig 17218 bp, 33 predicted proteins | sample 5B_taG_FD_184078 | JGI IMG/M metagenome (GOLD analysis project Ga0208666, IMG submission 184078) | Marine viral communities from the Subarctic Pacific Ocean - 5B_ETSP_OMZ_AT15132_CsCl metaG (SPAdes) (version 2) | ecosystem: Environmental > Aquatic > Marine > Oceanic | place: Pacific Ocean...
TATTATTCCAAATTTAGTTGACCAAGTTAGTGAAATGGTTACAACTACTCCTGTTAATACAGGCTTTATTGGGCAAGGAAACGTTGGTATACCAACTACAAACATTCCATATGAAAGACTTAATACGGATCAAAAAATAAGCAAAGCTAACAACTTAGATAACTTTATTAAACCATAATGAGCATTAAACCAAAGACAACAAGAGAACATATTTTATCCCTTTACGGCCATATATCTGGCGTTAAGAAAAATTTATCACACGTACACCAAGACGTAGAAAAATTGGGCGGAAAGATAGACAAGTTCTATTGGGTTCTTTTGACTGTTGCGGGAACAGCAGTCGTCTTTGTGTTGGAAAGGATGTTTAACTAATGCAGCTTTCACGTAATTTTAGCCTCCAAGAGCTTATCAAATCCGATACAGCTATCAGGCAGGGCATTGATAACAATCCTAATTCTGATCAAATAGAAAAATTAAAATTACTTTGCGAAAATATATTACAACCTGTAAGAGATCACTTCGGCAGGGTTAAGATTACCAGCGGATTTCGTAGCCCAAAATTGTGTCTAGCCATTGGAAGCTCGGTAAATTCACAGCACGCAAAAGCAGAGGCGGCAGACTTTGAATGTTTAGGAGTTGATAACGCAGAGCTTGCTGACTGGATTCAAAAGGAGTTAACCTATGACCAGCTTATACTTGAGTTCTACACTCCAGGAGAACCTAATAGCGGATGGATACATTGTAGTTGGATCGCAGATACTCCAAGAGCTAGTTTCTTACACGCATATAGAGAAGAAGGTCGCACAAAATACAAACCCGTACTTGGCAAAGCCACAGAAATATTAAAGTAGCCAAGATGAAAAATAGTTTACTTGTTCACAAACATTTAATTATTCGTGCTGAAGCAAGTAAGCCACCAACAGATGAAGACTGGCTAAAAGAATGGATGATGGGTTTTATAGAATCCATTGATATGAAAGTCTTTATGGGCCCTTACGTAAAGTATTGCTCGATGCCTGGTAACCGAGGCATAACAGCTGTCGCTATAATAGAAACATCACACATCGCTATGCATATTTGGGATGAACCAAAGCCTGCACTAATGCAATTAGATGTTTATAGTTGTGGTGATTTTAGTCCTACAGATATTTGTAATAAGATTATGAAAGACTTCGATGTTCATAAGATAGAATACAAATACTTGAATCGCGAAACGGGATTACAGGATATTTAAGTTTCTTTTGTAGTAGGTTTTCCTAAATTAATTTTAACATCAGATCCTTCACCAGGAGCAGATCCAAAATATCTAATACCTTCTCTGATAGCACCATAAATACCATCTGGTCTATTTTTAGTGCTACCTTTATATGCTTCAACAACACCCTTTATCATTTCTTTTACATCGGCTAATGAATCAAGATCTTTAGCATCATTATAATCAAATTTATCCGTAACTACAATCTCTCCATTATCATTTATAGATACTTTTCCAGAACCAATTAAAGTTTTAAGATTATAGTTTTTACTAAATATATTTTTAAAAATAGATTTTCCAGCAGTTCCTTGATCATAATCTTTATAAGAAATAGTATTTTTTCCTTCACTTAAAGCTTTTTCTGCTATACCTTTTAATTCTTCTTCATAAGCTGGTGATAATTTATCTTCGGTAAAATCTTCTTTTCCACCAAATAAATCATAAGAAAATTGTCTTACGTTAGGAGGTACAACGTTTAGTGCTTTTCTGAATATAGATTCTTTTTCTGCCATTATGCTTTTTAGCACGAATCCATAAACAAAAAAATAGTAAAATTAAGGCTGGTTGAAGAAAAACAAAAATGATTATATTAGCTAATTCATAGCCCCACCCTGTATAATCACCTATAATTTCTAATACTTTTACACACCAATCAAAAAAATTATTTATAAATAATTCCATACTTTTAATTATTGTGGGGGTTCATCTCCACAAATATAACCAATAACTCTTTTATCTTTATAGGTGTGATAATACATATTTCGCATAAATACTTTCTTTTTTGTTTCGTGTAATTTTACGTTATGATGAAACCACGTATCACAGCTCATTTGTATTTCAAACGTGTCCATCTTGATGTCTCCACCAAATGTTAAATATAACAATGTAATCATTATGGGTTTCATATCCAATTCCTTAATTCTTCGCCCATAACTTCTGTAGCAATATTAATCTTTTTACGCAACGCTTTTCTAATCTTTTCATCAACAGTTTTAGGTGCTATAAGATCAACATATGTTACCGACTTCTTTTGACCTATTCTGTGTGCTCTGTCTTCTGACTGTAGTCTTTTTTCTAAATCATATCCATTAGAATAGTAAACCACATTATTAGCTTCAGTTAACGTGATTCCATATCCACCGGTCTGTGGATTACCAATAAAGAATCGTACAGTAGATTTTGGATCTTGAAACTTTTCTATATTTTTTTGTCTCACATCTGCTGGGATTGCACCATAATATTGAACAATAGAATGTTCACCATATTTTTTAGTAATGGCAGCTACAATCTGTTTGATGTCATAGACATAGTTGGCCCAGATAATAACTTTACCTTCTACTTCTTCAAGTAATTCTATTAAAGAATTAATTCTGTTGTTTTTTATTTCAGTAATTGAGTCATCATCATTTTTTAAATGACCACAAGTAATTTGATGTAATCTCATTAATTGTGTCAGGATGTGTGGAGCTGTAGCCATCTTACCTTTTAAAGAAGCGAGGGCCGCGGATTTCATAGTAGAGTAAGCTTTGTTTTGTTCATCCGTTAATTCTACTTGTCTTTCAATATAAGTTTTTGGAGGCAGGTCTAAACAATTTTCTTTTAATACTCTATCGGAAAAAGGTTTAAGGATTTGAGACAGCTCATCAAGTCTTTGATAGCCACCAACGAGTTGTACTCTACGACCCCCAAAGTTTGCATTTTTCATAATCGCATATCGATTTCTAAAAGTATAATAAGAAGTAAACCCTAAAAGATTTTCATTTAAAAATTCACATTGAGTATATAAATCTAATGGTGATTTAGTTACAGGCGATCCTGTAAGAATCCGTCTATACTTTGCAAGTTTACCTATAGAACAAATAGCTTTAGTTCTTTTTGCAGTTGGTGTTTTGATTGTTGTAGACTCATCCACAGCTATTAATGCTTTGTGGCAATTAAGAAATCTTGTGGCAAATTCAAGGCCTTTTTTTGTCGAAAATGCTTCTACATTCATTATAAGAATGTGAAGGTCTAAATCTATTTTTAATAATTGTTGGTACTCTTTATCTTTTGTTTTAGATGAAGTTGCAGTCCATAATACAGATTTATGATCTATATGATTAGCTAAATGATTTGGTATTTCTTGTGAATACCAGTTTCTATATACACCTTTTGGTGCTATAATTAGCGCCCCATTTATTTTACCTTTATCGTAAAGCATAGCCATATTATCAACCAATACTTTAGATTTACCTGTACCCATTTCCATAAAATAAGCAAACTCATCTTTGTCCCAAGATTTTTCTAACGCAACAAGCTGATGCTTATAAGGCTTAGTCTTAAATTTATACTTCATAATTTTTTTATTCTTTCTAGTTGACAAGTATATATATCCTATGTTAAACCTTGTCAAGAAATAAGAAATGAAAAATAAAATATTTGAGTTATACAAACCGGAATCATTAGCAAACTTTTTAGAGTTTCATAAAAGTAATCCTAATGAAAAATTTGTTTATGTAATTCAACAACCCCCACCTAATATAAATATATTAAGTGCGTCCGACTTTGGGTATCTTGTAATTTGTTTGCCTAATAGAGATCAGGCAATATTCTCTACTGCACCATACACGCAGAAGATGAAAAAGAATTTACAAGATTTTCGTAAAGAAGATTATTTACTTGCTGTAGGAGATCCTGTAATAATAGGTATATCTACTGCAGTTGTAAGTGAAGTAACAGCCGGGCAGTTTAATATGTTAAAGTGGGATAAACGTGAATACAGATACTATCCACTTGAAGTAGATATGTATCAGAAAGGATAACTATGAGTGAAGATGTAAGAAATATGATGTTAGAAGATTCGAAAGATCTTTTAGATAATGTAGAGGTGACAACGGTTGCACAAGAATGTGTAAAGTTAAAAAAAGTAGAGGACGATATAGAAGAACTAGAAGAAAAGCTTAAAATGAAAAAAGAAGAAGCTGATCAAATTAGTTCAAGAGTAATACCAGAATTATTAGCAGAACAAGGATTATCAGAAATTAAGTTAGCTGATGGATCTAAAGTATCTGTTAAAAAAGAATTTAGGTGCACTCTTCCAAAAGATGAAGCGAAGAGAACTGCAGCCTATCAATGGCTTCGTGACCAGAATTTAGGAGATATTATTAAAAACAATATCTTTGTTACTTTTGGTAAAGGAGAAGATGACAAGGCGAAACAATTGTTGGACCTTGCAGCAGAGAATGGATACGAACCACAACAGAAATCTGATGTGGCTTGGATGACATTAACTGCTCTATTCAGAGAGCGTATTGAGTCCGGGCTCGATATGCCTTCTGATGTCTTTAATACTTGGATTAAAGACAAAACTAAAATCACCCGGAAATAACTAATGGAGAATGTATAATGGCTAATGAAATAAAAGCTAAACAAGACACATCACTAGCACTGTTTGGTGATGACGTATCCAAAGGTTTTGAAAATATGACGCAAGACGATATGGCGTTACCATTTGTCAGAATCTTAGGACAGCTATCACCACAGGTAACTGATGGTGATGCAAAGTATATAGAAGGTGCCAAACCTGGTATGATCTATAATACTGTTACCAGCGAACTATACGATGGTAAAAAAGGTATCAAGATAATTCCTTGTTACTATAAGAAAGATTATCCTGAGTGGTCGGATAGAGGTGATGGTCCGGGTGCTCCTGTGGCTGTACACTTACCGAACAGTCCGATAATCGCAACAGGTAAAAGAGATGGCTCTAAAATAAGATTACCTAACGGTAACTATTTAGAAGAGACAGCTTCTTACTATGTAATGATTGAGACAAAGAATGGTGGTTATACACCTGCTTTGATCACAATGAAATCAACTCAATTAAACGTTAGCAAAAAATGGAATTCAATGATGAAAACCATACAAATTGCTGATGGTAAAGGGGGATTTGCTATACCTCCTATGCACGGAGTTGTTTATAATCTAGCATCTACCTTACAAAAGAACGACAAAGGTTCTTGGTATGGCTGGGTTGTAACGCAGGACAGAATTTTAGGACAAGCAGATAAGACTTTGTATTTAGATGCAAAGAATTTTTCTGGAAATGTATCTAAAGGGACCGTTCAAACAAAAGCTGATGTAGAAGAGAAAGTTAAGGATTCAACTCCTTACTAATAAAAATAAGGGGAAAGGAAACTTTCCCCTTTACAAAGAAATGAGAAGTGATAATGAACAAATTCAAAAATATATTTAACGGATTAACTATAGCATATGGACAATATCAACCCGGTGAACGAGGTGAAAACGGAAAGCAAAAAGGCAAAGCTTTTATTGTACGTGGCACCGTCACAGATGAACTCTGGAAAAACCATCTCGAAGGAAAAGGAGCAGCCCTTGGAATTATCCCTATTACAGAAAATAACGATTGTCGCTGGGGGTGCATTGATATTGACGAGTATAATTTCGATCACACTAGCCTCATTCAAAGCATACGAAATCTTAACCTCCCATTAATTGTTTGCCGTTCTAAATCAGGCGGTGCTCACGTATTTTTATTTACCAAAGAGAACATTCCTGCATCATTGATGCAGTCAAAATTAAAAGAAATATCTATCATACTTGGCTATGAAGGATCAGAAATTTTTCCTAAACAAACAGAGATACTGGTGGAACGTGGGGACACTGGTAACTTTTTAAATTTACCCTACTACAATGATATGAAAGGACTACGTTATGCTATCAACGATAATGGCTCCGGTTGTACACTTGAGGAATTTTATAAGCTCTATGATGTTTTGGCTTGTGGAAAAGAAGAGGTGGAACAAATTAAAACGGAAAAGAAAAAAATAGAAGAAGCATTTCCTGGAGGACCTCCTTGCTTAAACAAATTAGCAACAATTGGTTTTGGTGAGGGGTCTAGGAATAATGCATTATTTAATATAGCAGTTTACTACAAACAATCTTCTCCAGATACTTGGGAAGATGAGATTGTAAAAGCTAATCAAAAATTTATGGAACCACCATTAAGTAATAGTGAGGTTCAACAATTAATTAAATCTGTAAATAGAAAAGGTTACGACAAATATAGATGTAAAGATGCACCTATCAATGCAGTATGTCAATCAGGTTTATGTAGAACAAAAAGATTTGGTGTAGGTTTTGGGGAAGAGGAAATGCCTGTCCTTGGAAGTTTAACTAAGTATTCATCTAATCCACCACAATGGTTTTTAAGTGTGGATAAAAAAAGAATCGAATTAAAATCAGAACAACTTTATAGTCCACCTTTGTTTGCTTTAGCTTGTTTAGATCAAGCAAATTTAATTGTACCTGTACCTAAACCAAAAGATTGGAAGCAACATTTTTTAAAACCAATGATGCAAGATTTACAAGAAGTAGAACCTTTAGAATCTTTACATCCGGAAAATGAAATTACAGGATTACTACAAGATTGGACGACGAACAGACAGTCGGCTAGAACGATTGATGATGTATTTAATAAGCTCCCATACACGGATGATAAAAAAGAATTTACTTATTTTAGAATGGAAGACTTTTATAATTTTTGTAAAAGGAATCATTGGGAAATGGATAAAACTAAAACAGGTAACTTAATAAAAAGATTAGAAAATTTTGTTGGAGAAGAGAGAGTAAGAATAAAAAAACAACAACCAAGATTAGTAAAAATTAAAACAATGAAACAAACAGAAGCGTCGGTATCTAAAACACCATATGAAATAGAAAACTTTTAATGTTTGATAATGATATAGGAGTTAACTGGCATTTACGCTTTAGATTGCGGATAGAAAAATTAGAAAAAGAAAATGAAGAACTTAAACTTAAAAACAAAATACTTGAACGTAAGGTAAAAAAATATGAAAACAATAATACTGGGACCTCCTGGAACAGGCAAAACAACAACGTTGTTGAATCTAGTGGATCAGTTTATACAACAAGGAATAAGACCTAAACAAATAGGTTATTTTTCTTTTACAAAGAAAGCTGCAACAGAAGCAGCGACTAGGGCTGCGGAAAAATTTAACTTGGATGTAGAAGATGATCTAACTTATTTTAGAACTTTGCATTCTTATGCATTTAATCAGTTATCAATGACTAGAGAAAAAATGATGGGTAGCCAAGACTACAAAGAGTTTGGTGAGAAGTGTGGTATTCCAATTAAAGTTGCAAAATTTTCTGATGGAGATGGTACATTTAATTCTGATAATGAATATCTTACAATAATAAATACAGCAGCTGTTAAGCGAATGGACTTATTAGAATATTATGATTCAAGAAAAAATATATTAGACATAGAAAGAAACACGTTATTTTTATTAGCAGAAGAACTAAAAAGATTTAAAAAAGAAAAAGGACTCAAAGACTTCAACGATTTGATTGAAGATTATTTATTAAAAGAAACTACAAATAAGTTTGAAGTATTATTTATAGATGAAGCTCAAGACTTATCTTTATTACAATGGGAAATGGTCAGAAAGATTTGGGCTGAAGCCGGTAAGACTTATATTGCAGGTGATGATGACCAGGCAATATTTAAATGGGCCGGTGCAGATGTAGATCACTTCATAGCACTTAAAGAAGAAGTAGATGATATACAAACATTAGATCAATCCTATCGTATTCCTGGTGGACCAATACACGAATTATCACAAAAAATAATTAATCAAGTAGAAAATAGATTTGATAAAAATTATAAACCTAGGGTCGAAGAAGGAATATTAAAAAGATATTCGGATATTACACAAGTAGATATGTCTAAAGGTAATTGGTTAGTTTTATCATCAGCAAATCATTTTTTAGATCAGGTCAAAGAAGTATGTGAACTGCGTGGCTGGTACTATCAATACAAGGGACGAAACTCTATACCACTTAAATTATTGTTAGCATTAAATAATTGGGAAGCTTGGCGTGCTAATGCTTCATTAAATTATTTAGAAATAAAAAATATATATGAATATTTAGGATCAAATGTATTAGAAGGATTTAGAAAGGCTAAAACACTTCATACTGATCAAAAATATTTAATGAGAGATTGTAAAGCTGAACACGGATTACTAACTGATAGTGTTTGGTATGATGCCTTTGAAGGCTTAGATAATATCACAGAGAATTACATTCGTAATATGAGGGCGAATGGTGAGATGATAAATAAAAATCCTCGTATCATAATGTCAACAATACACGGAGCAAAAGGAGGAGAAGCCGACAAAGTTTTATTGATGCAAGACATAACTAATGCAGCGCTAGAAACGTTTAGTCACGACCCGGATGAATTACATAGATTATTCTACACTGGAGCGACGAGAGCGAAGCGTGAATTACACGTCTTAGATCCAAAGGATTTTGATCGAGCTTATATACTATGAAAAAAACATATAAAAAACTTTTCGAATCAGGAGTAATAAATAAAAATGCTAAATTAGGAGATTTAAAATCTTTAGTCAGACAGGTTGGTGGAAGTCACTATCAAGATTTTGTCATTCAGCCCGCAGAGTTTATAAATAAAAACAAGTTGCTTTTCGCGGAGGGGAACGCTATAAAATACATAGTGAGAGCATCTAAAAAAGGTGGAAGAGAAGACCTTCTAAAAGCTAAACACTATATTGATATGATAATCGAAAGGGATTACGAATGAGAAATACACAAATACCTTTGTTCACTCCAGAAACAGAGTGGGTAATGCCAGAAGAATTAAAAAATCTCAAAGGTGCAAAAGAAATAGCAATCGATTTAGAGACTAATGATCCACATTTAAAGGAGCTAGGCTCTGGTAATGTGACTGGAAAAGGCCATATTGCTGGCGTTGCGGTGGCCGTAGAGGGCTGGTCAGGCTATTTTCCTATCCACCACGAATCTGGTGGTAATATGGATAAAAATCTAGTGTTAAATTGGCTAAAAGATATTTGTAGCCAGGTAGATACTACCTTTATATTTCACAATGCAATGTACGATATTTGCTGGTTAAGGTCAGCAGGTATAATTGTTAAGGGTAAAATAGTAGACACAATGATAGCAGCGTCTTTAATAGATGAGAACAGAATGTCTTATGCATTAAATACACTGGCAAAATTTTATGTAGGTATGGGTAAAGATGAAAGCATTTTAAATGCAGCAGCAAAAGAATATGGTTTAGATCCTAAAAAAGATATGTGGAGATTACCTGCATTATTTGTAGGTCAATACGCAGAACGTGATGCAGAGTCTACACTTAAACTTTGGAAGAGATTAGAAACAGAATTATATAAAGAAGAACTTTGGGATGTATTTAATTTAGAGACAAAATTATTTCCTTGTTTAGTAGATATGAGATTTAAAGGTGTAAGAGTTGATCTTGAAAGAGCAGCTAAAATTAAAAAAAATCTTATGGAAAGAGAAGCTAAAATTGTCAGTAGAATCAAAGACTTAACTAATGTTGATGTAGAAATACACGCAGCTAGATCTATTGCAAAAGCTTTTGATAAACTAAAACTTCCATACGATAGAACAGAAAAAAGTAAAGAACCAAGTTTTACAAAAAACTTTTTACAAAATCACCCACACGAATTACCAAAACTGATTGCAGATGCAAGAGAGATAAACAAAGCTCACACTACATTTATAGATTCAATAACTAAACACGCAGTTAAGGGTAGAATACACGCTGACATAAATCAAATTAGATCCGATGCAGGTGGTACCGTAACAGGTAGATTTAGTATGAGTAATCCAAACTTACAACAGATTCCAGCAAGACATCCTGAACTTGGTCCAATGATAAGATCTATATTTATACCGGAAGAAAAATGTAAATGGGGATCGTTTGACTACTCACAACAAGAGCCTAGAATTTTAGTGCATTATGCAAAACTACAAAATTTATCAGGTGTTGATGAAATTGTAGACGCATACAACGCCGGAGACGCTGATTTCCACCAAGTCGTGGCCGATATGGCAGGCATAGAACGTAAGCAAGCCAAGACGATCAATTTGGGTCTTATGTATGGTATGGGTAAAAATAAATTAATGGCCGAATTGGGTTTAATGAAAGAGTCTGCAGAAAAATTAATAAAACAATATCACAGTAAAGCTCCATTCGTAAAACAACTTATGGATAATGTATCTCGTAAAGCAAATGACAGAGGTAAGATTAGAACTTTAGGAGGACGTGCGTGTCATTTTGATTTATGGCAGCCAACTCAATTTGGTATATTTAAACCACTACCACTAGAGATGGCTAGAAAAGAATATGATGAACCATTAAAACGTGCGTTTACTTACAAAGCATTAAATAAATTAATACAAGGATCTGCAGCAGATATGACAAAAAAATCTATGGTAGCTTTATATGAAAATGGTATAATACCACACATTCAAATTCACGATGAAGTAGATATATCTGTTGAATCTGATGCTAAAGCTGAAAACATTATTGAGATAATGGAGTCCGCTGTAAAACTTAAAGTACCGAACAAAGTAGATTATGAGCAAGGAGAAAACTGGGGTAAAATAAAATAATGGCTTATTTAAATGCAAACATTCCAGCTACCTATGCACAAATACGAAAGGAGTATTTATATGATCTTAAAAAACATCACGGAGAAGTTGAAGACTGTATTATCTTTGGTATCACCTCTATGGGTGGGCGTGCAATCTTATTTCACGCAATTATGGAAAATGGTGCAATCTTTTATCGTCTCCCAATATCAGCATTTATTCAAAGAGGATTTAAAATCGAAGATGTTCCTAAACGTAGACTTGACGAACTGGAGTTATGGAATTCTTTTAGTTATTTTCCTACTGTTACTTCTTGGAATATCTTAAGCGCAGCTTCAGGCAAATACATAGGTAAAGACAAGAAATGGCACCACGGTAGTTATTTATTTACAGTTGACTGGGCACATCCAGATGGTAATATACTAGATACCGATCATTCGGAAATTCCGCACGAACATAAGTGCGCTCACATCATAGCCCTCGATGATGGGAACTATGCGGCACAGCCAAACAACAGATGTATATGGGATCTACCTTCTTTCACAGTGAAAGATAATATTCCTGACTGGAAAGTGCAAACAAACGAGTGGAATGTCGAAGATACAGGTAAATGGAAAACCGAAGACACTGACAATTTCTTTTATGAAATTGAGGAGAAAAAAAATGATTGAAAAATGTAAAAACATTTGTTGTAAAATAATAGATAAGATTAAAAATCTATGGAACAAATTTGTAGAGTGGCTTTTTAACGATTTTTATAAATAGTTATGGCCTTAAAAATTTCTGAATCAGCCGCAGTGCAAATGCCAATGAAGACGGTTGCTAGCCTCATCGTTCTCGTAGCAATGGGCGTCTTCGCTTATACCGAGCTAACTTCAAGGTTAGTATCGTTAGAGACTTCACGTGAATTGTTTGAAAATGATTTGCTTAAGAAGTCCGAACAGGTCCCGGTAGACCAAGAGCAGCTATTTTTATTGGAAGATCTTTATAAGTCGGTAGAGAAGATAGAGACGCGGATCGAGGATATGATGCACAACAAAGTTAATATACAATTTTTACAAAAACAAACTGAAAAGTTATTAATTGATGTAGAACAGTTGAAAGATAAGGTAAGAGCCAATGGAAATGGATCGAATCACTAGAAAGCTTTTAAAGTATTTAGAAGACACAGAAAAAAAAGCTAAACAAATGAACTTTACTAAAAAATTAAAAGAAGAAGTAGAGATAGGTGCGAATGGCACACAAAAATATATGATTAAAGAGGGTAAGAACAAAGGTAAAATATTATGATCGAGCATATTGTAGCCCTCCTAATGTTTATAGGGCCGGATATCAAGGAGCATAGAATACAGGTTGATCCAGACACAGGAAAACCTTCAATGTCAGTTTGTTTAAAGCATAAACGTGAGGCTACTAGAGTCCCTGCACCTAATGTACAATACAAATGTATCAAATCTAAAGCAGAATTAGAAAAAAATATAGATGGATCTTACTCTATAAAAGCATTAATACTAGAGTAATGCCTAGAAAAAAAAGACTCAAATTTGTAGCTGAAGTTGTAAATGGAAAATGTCCAACCTGTGAAGAATTCACGGGATTAGTTTGTATTGGAAGAGATTATTTTAGATGTATGAATTGTGGTGCTGATTTAGAGCAACACGTTAATGGTAAGATAGTTTATTTGCCCACTATTACAGCACCCAAAGGTGCTAAACCTTTTGTTAGAGAATGGCTAGAAGAAGATGGCGAAAAAATTTAAAGATCAAGTAGTACACGAACCTATATTTAATAAAACAAATATTGGTAGACACCCTAGTTTATGTAAAATGAATAAACATAAACGAAGAACTTGGAAGAAGTATCGTGGTCAGGGGCGTTAATGAAATTCATATTAGTATTTACAATCTGTACACAAATGTATCAGAACTGTTTACCTCCTACACCAAGTCAAGAAGTTTATAATTCACACTTTGAATGTGCAACCTCAGGTTATGATATAGCCAAAGAAATGATGAATCAAATGGGGCAAGATCGTGTTAATAATGACAGAATTGTGATTGGGTTTAAGTGTGAACCTAAAATGGATATTTAAGTTGTCTGTCCGTCCCAAGAAAGGGACGAACAAACAAAAGGTGTGAGAAGAGATCCTCACATTATAATAAAAAAATAACACTTGCAAATTCTTTTTTTTATGGGTAAATTCCCACCTATGAGAAGAATAAAAATCAGAAAGGAAACGAATGGCAGATCCAGCTAAGTATAAATCTCTATCAGTTAATAAGGCTGATTGGGAACAATTAGGGACCCTCGCAGTAAAAACTAATAGGACCAGGTCAAAAATGATTGGCAGACTTATTAGATTTTTTTTAGATAACAAAGGTGTGAAAGCAAATGGAAAAGATAAAAATACCAAACAATAGATATATTTGCCCAGAATGTACCGGCAATGGTTACAAAAGAATTGCTAAGAATATGGTTGTTCAATGTGAGAAATGTAAATCACAAGGCGAACTAGAAATGGAAGCGCCTACGATTGAGGAGCTCGATGAGATAGCTCAAAAAGCGAGGCTACAGTGAAAAATCCTGTGGCCAAAGCGCTTCGAACACCCAAATTTAAACCCAAGAAGGTAGAAAGTAAAAAAAAATATAGCAGAAAACCAAAAGTTAATGGTTATTATTATGATGGCTATGAAGATAAATTCACGGTTTTATATGTCGATAAAAAATAAAATAAAATTTAAAAAAAATAATAACGTTTCTAAAAAAGATGTTGAGTACCAAGGTGGCGGCGCTTACAAAGCCATTATAAAACTTTTCGGTGATCAATTAGATGATGAGAAGTTTGCTGAACATTGCAAAAAATTTTTTAAAGGAAACAATGACTGAAGTTGATGCAGCCTACATCGCTGGATTATTTGATGGAGAAGGAAGTATTACTTACAAAAAATATTATGAACGTAAGAAAAAAGGTAACAAAGTTAATCGATATAAATGTTGGCGTATTGTTATGGAGATTTCTATGACTGATAAATTTATAATAGAATGGGTTCACTCTGTTGTAGGATGTGGTACCGTGCGTAAAAAACCTAGAAAAGGAGGCCATAAAATGCAATATCGATGGAGATGTTGTTTTAGAGATGCCTTTCACGTGTGTTGTTTATTATTTCCTTATGCTCAAATTAAATTAGATAAGATCTCAAAAATTATAGATCATTATACACCTGATAATCCTATTTCTAGTAACGTTATTGATTTAAAAAAATATAGGGAGCTACATAAATGAGTTGGAGAAACACACAAAACCGAATGATTGAAGAACTTAACACAAAAATTTTTGTTAATGATCCTTGTCGTAAGATTCACGAAGAGTATAGCTCGATGGATATTGAGAACAGTAATTACATACAAGAGTTAAAGAATAGAGAACGTTATGGGCCACACGACTTTGACGGATCGCTGATCGAAAAAAAGAAATATAATTTCTTAATTAATCAAGGTAAGGTGTTAAATAAAATACCGGGCTATGTGTGTAGATTTAATGATAGTTCATATTGGGCCTGGAATTTAAAAAAAATACCCGAGCCTATTTGGTATGAAAAAATGTTACCGGATAATACTTACTTTGGTAATAATACTTTTATACCTAAGATGATTGGTGATTTAAAATTAAAGGATGCAACTAAACTATTATGAGAATTATAATTATTTTAATACTATTAACATCTTGTTCATCAAATAACAAAGTGCCTAAACCTATTGGTACGATTTACAAGGTTATAACTGGAGATATAAGATGAAAAAAAATAATAAATATAAATACCCTAAGACTCAACGAGAGAAGATAGAAGGTAAACGACACTATGTGTTTGATAAAGAAAAATTACCAAGTGTTACAACGATCCTGGACCAAACTCAAACAGACGAGAAACGCGAATCGCTGGCCGCTTGGCGTCAACGGGAGGGAGAGGAGCGTGCAGCGCGGATTATGAGTGAGAGCGCCGCGAGAGGCACAGCAATGCACAAAATATTAGAGAAGTATGTATTAGAAGAAGGTTATTTAGATGAAACCAATGTAGGTAAACAAGCTCACAATATGGCCATTCAAGTTATCCAAAATGGATTATCCAATATGACAGAATTTTATGGCACAGAATGTACTTTGTACTACCCAGGATTATATGCGCCAAACAGATTTAGTAGGTGTACATAAAAATCAAGACGCTATTATAGACTTCAAGCAAACTAACAAACCAAAACGTAAAGAATGGATTGAGGATTATTGTCTTCAGTTGGCAGCTTACGCAATGGCTCATAATATCTTGTTCAACACCAAAATTTCTAAAGGTGTAATTATGATGTGTAGTAAAGATAATTATTATCAGGAATTTGTTATTGAAGGTTTGGAGTTTCAAAAACATATGCATAACTTTTTAAGGAGGGTAGATGAGTATTATAAAACGAGATCAAAGAAGATTGGATAATATAGCCAATACTTATTGGAGAACCAGTGGTGAAGTAAGAGAGATGTGGGGCCGTAAGTGGTATGAATTAATCAGAGTTATATCAAGGAGGATAAATGAGTCTAAGATTGAGAGATCTTCAACAAATTCTAGACAAATTCACTAACGGTAATAAAGGTACATCTATATCAGATTGTTTTATTTATATGGAAAACGACCGAGGTGGCCTGAATGAAATAGGTAAAATAGAATTACAACAAAGCCAATTAATTGGTAAACAAAATAGTTCTGCTGCCTGGAGGGTAGTCTTAAAAAAAGACCCAAAACAGACATTCCTTCAATCAACGACTTACAGGCAAGAATGATAGAATCCATAATGGATAACGCGCGAATAGGTGCTGACTGGGAGACTAGGAGGCACCTATGTACATAGAATTAGTAAAGTATCCTGACCCTTTATTAAGAGAAGTAAGTAAAGATGTTGCTTTTCCACTAGATGATAAAACTAGTAGACTTATTAAATTTATGTATAGAGCTATGTATCAACACCACGGCATAGGATTAGCTGCTGTTCAAATTGGGTATACCAAAAGAATGTTTGTGATGGATACTTCCAGAGCAGGAGATAAACCCCAAGTTTTTTTTAATCCAGAAATTGTTAAGAAATCTACTGAAACATTATGTGATAATGAAGGTTGTCTTTCAGCTCCAGGTAAAACAGGAGAAGTTAGAAGAGACCTTAGAATCATTCTAAAGTATCAAGATGAAGAAGGAAAGGAGCAACAAAAAACATTTTACAATCTAGCAGCCAGGTGCATACAGCACGAACTGGACCATTTAGAAGGTAAATTGTGTATAGATTATGAAAAAGGTGACTATAACGAGCGAAAACATAACGCAGAAGCAATGGTCGAATCTGATTTTAGAACTAAATCTAATTCGTAAAGAGTGGAAGCCTTATGCAACTTTAGATATAGAAGGATCTGGAGTTAAAAAGATAATCAATTGTGGCACAAATGGGTCAACTGTCACATTTTTGACAAAAATGGGTATGAAAAATAGATAGTGTGCCAAGGTAAGTGGAGATCTGGGGGCATTAGTTTTTTTTTCTATCAAAAAAAAGTCGGTGGCACAGTGGCACAGCATACGTTTTTAGACTAGAAGTGTTGGTATAAGCCAATAGTAAGTGTGCCAAGAGAATTTTTTCCCGTGGCACAGGTGGCACAGGTTGTTGGTATTGCTAGCTTATTTAAGCAAATGAAAATTTCTACCGTGGCACAGCTTACGTTTTTACCCTACTCGACGCGCGCGACCTTTTTTTTATTTTGAAAAACTTTTTTGCCCAAAAATCCCCCTATACAGTATAAGATAATTATGAGATATCCTAAAAAATCTAAATACAAATGCATCACAATCAAAAAGAAAAGATATTACTTCTATAAAATTACCTGGGCAGATATTACAGGCGACGCTGGGCACGCAGACTTACACACAGCTGAAGGATTTATGCCTTCTATAATGGTAACTCACGCTTATTTATTAAACAAAGATAAAAAAAACGTAAGAACTTTTGCATCTTATGAAGTAAATGATGAGTTATTTAGTGATAGAAATGTGTTCCCAAAAGGGTGTATAATTAAGATGGAAAAAATAAATGAACAAAATTAAAAACTTTAATCCTACGCTAACAAAAAATATGCCTAACGTAAAATGGAAAGAGATACCACCAGTACGAGGGCCTAACCCACAAGGAGAAATAAATGGCGGAACAATACGAAGCAGTGACAAACAAATGGTCACTAGCCAAAAAATTTCCAAAAAAAATATTTAATAGATTTATTGCGACTCTGAATCAGTATCAGGGTTTGATTCTTCTTTTGATTTTATTGAAGCTTTTGTAGGTGTAACATCCTTCATCTTTTCTTTGTAGAAAAGATCAAATTCTTTAACTAAATCTTCTTTGGACATAGCATCTATTTCGATGTTTACATTAGTATTAATGTTTTCATTTTTGTAGTATCCCATAACTTTACCT
>Ga0208666_1000571_pt1 | contig 17132 bp, 11 predicted proteins | sample 5B_taG_FD_184078 | JGI IMG/M metagenome (GOLD analysis project Ga0208666, IMG submission 184078) | Marine viral communities from the Subarctic Pacific Ocean - 5B_ETSP_OMZ_AT15132_CsCl metaG (SPAdes) (version 2) | ecosystem: Environmental > Aquatic > Marine > Oceanic | place: Pacific Ocean...
AGATGGAGTGACTGCAACTGCAGCAGAGTTGAACTTACTTGATGGCGTCACTGCTACCACTGCAGAGCTTAACCATGTTGACGGTGTTACATCTAATGTGCAGACACAGATGGATACCAAAGCTCCTGTAGCTGACCCAACGTTTACTGGTACTGCTACTGCCCCTACTGTCAATGCCTCTACAGCATTACAGATAGGTGGTACAGCAATTACAGCTACGGCTGCAGAGTTAAACAAGATGGACGGTGTAACTGTCAGTGCGTCTGATATAAATACTGTAACAGCAAAAGCTCCTACTGCATCTCCTACGTTTACAGGTAATGTTGGGATTGGGACATCTTCACCAGATGCTAATAGTTTTGGAGCAGGACATGGAATATTAGCAGTAGCTTCTGCAACGGGTAGTGCAAAAACTGCGATGCTTAATCTCATTGGTGATGGTAATGATACTGCTGATACAAGAGTAGGTTCTATATTTTTTAATGATGCTTCAGCGGAAGGAGCAGGGAGTACTATTGCAGGAGTGGAAGCTTATAGAGCTACTAATAATGCTACTGATCCAGGTGCAACCCTACGTTTTTCTACTAATTCAGATTCTAGTGGTTATGTAGAACGTATGCGTATTGATAGCAGCGGTAACTTAATTGTTGGAAGTCACGGATCTGCCTCTGCTTTTATTGATGTAAGAAGAACTGGGGGTGTAACACAAATTCTTGGAAGCACCAATGCAGGGGGTGTAACACTTGTTTTAGATGGAGACTCAAACGGAGATGCTTCTGGCTCTGACTATGCCTCATTGTCCCACACCACTGATGGTAACTTAGATATAAGTGTTGGAAGCCCTTCGGGTGGAGCTACTGGCTTAGTCATGCGTCTAAAACCTAACAAAGATGTGGATATTAGCCAAGGGAATTTAGATGTTGCTAATGGTACTATACAGGATGAAGACGGTAAAATAAGAGCCATCCCTCAGTCTGGTTCTGACAAAACATCTAGTTATACGTTGACCACTGGTGATGTAGGAAACTTTATAGGCATTGGATCAGGTGGATCAATAACTGTTCCAAACAGTACCTTTGCAGCAGGAGATGCGGTTTCTATATTCAACAACACATCTGGTGATCGTACTATAACTTTATCTATTTCAACTGCATACATTGCAGGAACAGATGGAGATGTAAATAGTGTGACGCTTGCTTCTAGAGGAGTTTGTACAATTTTATTTATAAGCGGAACTGTCTGCGTATTATCAGGAAATGTAAGCTAATGTCAGGCATTATGATGCAAATTTTAGGCAGTGGTGCTGCGGTGTCTGAAGGTCTTGATGTAGACGAAGTGTTCAGCAATTTTTTGTTTGAAGGAAATGCATCAAGCAGAAATATTATAAACAATGTAGATCTTACTGAAGGTGGTATGGTTTGGATTAAGGATCGTGACGCAGGGTTTGGTCACAACCTTTTTGACACTGCTCGTGGTGTTGGAAAGTATATAAACACAGACAGTACAGCAGCAGAAGCTACAGATACAACCAGATTAAGCGCATTTAATAGTAATGGGTTTTCGTTAGGTAGCCAAGGATCTGTAAACACTAATAATAATTCTTTAGTCAGTTGGACATTTCGCAAAGCTCCTAAGTTTTTTGATGTACAAACATGGACAGGAAACGATACTTCTGGACGCACAATAAGCCATAACTTAGGAAGTGTTCCAGGTTGTATAGCCGTAAAAAGAACAAGTGCTTCAGACGATTGGACTGTTTATCATGTGGGTGTAGGTAATACAGCTATTTTACAGTTTAATAAACAAAACGCAGCTTATACAGATTCACGTTTTTGGAATAATACAACGCCAACAGCTACACACTTTACGGTAGGAGATAGCAACAATGTAAATGCAAGTGGTCAAACATATGTTGCATATATATGGGCAAACAATAACAATGATGGAGAATTTGGCCCTGATAGTGACCAAGATATTATTAAATGTGGTACTTATGAGGGAACAGGAGATTCAAATGGTCCACAAGTTAACCTTGGCTTTGAACCACAGTGGATTTTAATCAAAAATATGGACGTTGGCGGTAGGCCTTGGGTGTTGATTGATTCAATGCGTAGTTTAGCTGCTCAAAATAACGATAAAATTTTTGAAATAGATAGTTCAAATGCTGAAGAATCAGGTCAATATTTAGACCCACTGCCAACAGGCTTTCAACCAATATCGGGTGATAATAAAACGAATGATGCTAGTCGAACACATACTTATATAGCAATACGCAGAGGACCACTTAAAACACCAGAAAGCGGATCTAGTGTGTTTGGTATGGCTCAATCTAATAGAACAAACTCTCAAGGCGATTATTTTCAAAATACAGGTTTTAATGTAGATATGCATTTAAACATGTTTAGAGACTGGGAAAATGGTACTCCAGAAAAACAACTTACCGATAGAATAAGAGGATCAGGAAATGCTCTCTATCCTCATAATACTGGAGCAGAGGGAAGTTTTTTTAATGCAGACTTACATTACAAAAGTAATGCTTATAAAGTTGTAAATTATTTTCAGACAAGCTCAAGCACAAAAAGTATGCATTGGTATTGGAAGAGAGCGCCTAGTTATTTTGATATTGTTGCTTACAAGGGTAACGGATCAAATCCTCATAGTATAAGCCATAACCTTGGTGTAGTACCAGAAATGATATGGATAAAAAGTCGTGATAATGGTCGTACTTGGACATCTTCTGTTCCGACTGCTTCTGGAATCTCAACAACTCAAAGGCTCTTACTTAACGGAAACAATGCAGCAGTTGATCAGGCATACTTTCCATCACAACCAACTGCTACAACTTTTAGTATTATAGCTGACTCTGACATTAATGCTAATGGTGAAAACTACATAGCCTACCTATTTGCTAGTGTAGCAGGTGTATCTAAGTTGGGAACTTTTTCCTTTAGCTCTGGAGGCTCTTCAACAAATGTAACTTGTGGTTTTCAACCTAGATTTATTTTACTTAAAAAATATAATGGCACTGGTAACTGGCACATGTTTGATACGTCTCGTGGTATTGCTTCTGGTAATGACCATAGATTAGAACTTGATACTACAGATCAAGATAATGATGGTTTTGATTGGGTAGATTTAATAAGTGATGGTTTTACCTTTAATGATATAATGGGAGAGGCTAATTCTAGCTACCTATTCTACGCAATCGCATAACAATATGAGTGATATTAAATTGACACCAGAAGAGATAGAAACAATGCTAGACAACGCAGCTAGGCGTGGTGCTAAAGAGGCACTGCGTTCTATCGGGTTACTTGACGATGATGCTGCTAGAGATATTATAGAGATGAGAAGTTTGCTAGAGGCATGGCGTGACACACGTAAGTCTGTCTGGTCAACAATAGTAAAAGTAACCACTGTCGCACTGCTGACATTTATTGCAGGTGCAGTGTGGATGACAATGGGAAAGTAAGGAATAGATATGAATATTACTGAAAATGCAAATGGCACAGCTACTATAACATTTGACAATGGTCAATCATATAATGTTGATAGCCTAGAAAGTGCTATTGAGCAGACACAAGAGTTTGGTGGTGGTCAAGATTTTACAGTAACTACTTTAGATAATAACACACAAACTATGGGTAGTAATGTTGCTGGTAGTTATGCACAGCAAGAAGGTGTTGCAAATCAAACTGCAGCAAATGTAGGTGAAGTAAGTTCTGGCTATACAGACATGCCAGGAACTGCAGCAGAAGCTAGTTCTTACGCACAAGGTACTGCCACAAATGTAACTACAGCAAATGTACAAGCACTTGCAGATTTAACATTTTTATCCCAAAACACAGGTGTTGCAAGTGCTACATTAAATGCGGCATATGAAGCATTAGGAATTGATTCCAGTAATCCTATAGCTTTTACAGAAGCTTATAAAATATTAGAAGACTATGGTTATAAACCAGGAAGTAATGAAAATTTTTATGGTAATAACTCTGCTCAAGATGTATCTGCTCAAATACTTTATGACCGTTGGCAGAATGCACCTACTGATGAGGAACTTATAGAAGCAGGTCTTAACCCTGATGACTTTGTAGTTGTAAATAATAACGTTGCTAATCAGACATACTTACAACAACAACTCGAATCTATGGGTGGTGTTGGCAATGTGCAAACAAATGCAAGTTTTCAAAATCTTAATGAAGGTCAAAGTATTGAACAAAACCGTATAGATTTTGATGATCAAGTAGGTAATTCTTCTTACTGGGGTCAATTTGATTCTCCATCTGGAGCAGCTCTTGACATGCTTGAGTGGGATTTATTACTAAAAGAGAAATTAAAAGAAGGAGATGATACAACTGGTGCAGCCACTGGAACTCCTGGATCAGGAACTGGTGCAGCAGGTGCAGGGGGAGTATCTGGTGATTTTACAAATGAACAAGATCCAATTTTAGCTGTAAATAGGGCAGATATGCCTGGTTCTACAGGAGATTTTACCAGTAATTTAGCTATGACTACACCTGGACCAAGTGGCACTTACACAGTTCCTGCACAAACATTTGGTGCAAATGTAACTAATCAAGTAGATGCTTTATCAGAAAGAGAAGAAGAAACAGCTGCACTATATCAACCTCAAACTATTGCAGAAAAACAAGCCGCAGGTCAAGATGTATCTGCTTATCAAATTACTCAAAAACTATATCGTAATCCAAATACAGGTGCTCAGTTATATATTGTATTTCAAGGTGGTAAACCTTTACAACCAATTCCTGCAGGATACGTAGAAGTACAACAAAGTGGTGAGTTAGTAGGAGCAGCTTCTGTGTATAATCCACTAACAGCAGGTGGTAATACTTACACTACTGGTGCTTATGGTGGAGGATATATTCAAGGATTTAGTGGTGAAGATGGATCTACTGTTACTGATACAGCTCTTGACCCTAATAAAATTTATGGTAATGTAAGCTTTCAAGATCCTGTAACAGGACAAACAATAACACAAACTCCTGCACAATATTTACAATCTCTAGGTAATAGACAAGCTCAAGCTACGTTTAATCCTGCGACTATGGTAACAATGCCAGGAACTTCTAAGATGTTTGAATCTACTTCTCCTGGAACAATCCTTGAGTCTACAGCAGGTCAATCTTTAGGTACAGCTCCAATGATAACTGGTACTCAGTTGGCTCAAGTATCTGATGTAAGTCAAGCTAAAGGTCCAGGAACTCCTGCTATAATGGACGAAACAGGTAAAGTAATATCTGCAGCAGTCGATACACCAACTTCTGTTGATGCTACTGTAAAAGCTGCAGCACCTGCATTACGCACTGAGTTAATGGGTGGCACTACAACTAATTATCAAGGTATGGCTAATGCTGTTTCAGGTGCTAGTTGGGATGCAAAAACAGGAACATTTTTAATTCGAGATACAGGCGCTTCACCTGATGTTAGTCCAAGATACTTTGCTTTTACACCTGAAGAGTTTGCACAAAATTATAATTTAAATCTTGGTGATTATATGACCACCACTGGGGGTTTTCAACCAGAGACTTTAGACAGAGACCGTATGAAAGAGATTACTGGTCAAACTCAATTAAGACAAAAAGTAAATCCAGATGGTACACCTGCAATTGACGCAGAAGGTAATCCTATTATGGAAACCTTTACATCTGCTTCTAACGTAACTGCTGCCACTGATACAGCTCAAACAGTAGCTGATGTTGTAGGACAAGCAGGAATACCTCAAAGAAGATTAGATCAGACAACAGGTGGTATAGGCGAGCTTATTACTGGAACTGGTGTAGATCAAGGTCAAGTAACAGGAGCATTTGGTACTGGTGAAGTACAAGCTGCTTCTATACAAGACGAGTTAGCAACTCTTATGTCGCAGTTTGATGATGGACAAACCCCTGCATGGGCTGCAGGAGCTATGCGTAAAGCTAATGCTGTAATGTCAGAAAGAGGACTTGGTGCTTCTTCTATGGCAGGGCAAGCTGTTATACAAGCTGCAATGGAAGCTGCACTACCTATTGCTCAGATAGATGCAGGTAATAAACAGCAAATGGCTCTATTTAAAGCTGAACAAAGATCTAAGTTTTTACAGATAGAATTTGACCAAGCTTTTCAACGTAAGGTTACTAATGCAGCAAGAGTTTCTGAGATAGCAAATATAAACTTTAGTGCTGATCAACAGATTGCACTAGAAAACTCTAGAGCTGCTCAAACTATGGATTTAGCTAGTTTAAATAATGAGCAAGCTCTTATAATGGCAGAGGCAGCTGCACTATCTCAAGTTGATATGGCTAATCTGAGTAATTTACAACAATCTGCTGTACAAAATGCTCAAAACTTTTTACAGTTAGATATGGCTAACTTAAACAATAAACAATCTACAGCATTGTTTAAAGCTCAATCAGTTACAAATGCTATGCTTAGTGATACAGCTCAAGCTAATGCAAACGAGCAATTTAATGCTACTAGTGAAAATCAGATGACTCAGTTTTCTTCAAACTTGTCAGCTCAAGTTTCTCAGTTTAACGCAGCTCAACAAAATGCTATTAATCAATTTAATGCAGAAGAAGCAAATGCAGTATTAGAATTTAACTCTGCACTACAAAATCAAAGAGAAATGTTTAATGCACAAAACTATCTTGTTGTAGCTCAAGCAAATGCTAAGTGGCGGCAGGATCTTACTACAGCCAATACAGCAGCTCAAAATGTTTCTAACTTAACTTATGCAAAAGAAGTTAATGGACTTACTCAAAAAGCTCTTGATGACTACTGGCAAAAAGAAAGAGATATTATGTCTTACTCTTTTGCACAAGCAGAGAGTGCTTCAGACAGAGCTTTAAAAATATTGTTGGGTGAACAAAGTCTAGCAGGTATAAGGATGAAATTAGAGTTTGATGACAATGCAGCTAAATCAGAATGGTGGAGTGACTTACTATTTGGTGATACTTCTTTTGCTGATATTTTTAAGTTATCTGATACTACAACAGGTCAAGGAGTATAAAATGAGTGTTAATGTACCCTATCTAAATTACCTTAAAAATCTTAAAGATAATCCAAATAAATACTCAGCTCAAAAAGCAACTCCTTTAAGAAGTGTTATTGTTACAGATCCTAGAGTTATGCAAGCTGCTGTTTTTCAAGATAGCAATGAAGATGCTATGAGAAAATTAATTGAAGATGTAAAAATAAAAGAGTCTCAAAAAAAAGCAATACTTGAAAAACCTCCTAGTAAAGAAGGTCCAAGTAATAGAGCTTTAACAGATGATGAAGGAAACATAGTTACTTTAGATCAAGTAGAAAGTAATGGTCTTATGTCACCAACTTCTGAAAATGATTTAGGTGTAAAAGATCCAGACGAGGTTTTTGAAGAAGGTAATTTTAAAGCTGATCCTATTTTAGGTAATTTTACTGATACAATAGATGCTCTTCAAAAAAATACTGAATTTACAACTAAGCTCTCGACACTTACTAAAAAATATGGTATAACAGAGCGTGAGATACTTAGGGTAGCTGCAAAAGAAAGCAGTCTTTTAACTAACCCAAAAGCTAAAAATATGTTTCAAATATTAGGTATTCCAGCTAGTGAAGCTGGAATTGATTTAGAAAAGTTAAACAGTTCTACTAATCCAGTAGATCATTTAAATGCTTTAGAAAAGTATCTAGACAGATGGAATTTTGCAGATTATAAAGGGTCAGTTTCACTAGGTCTTGTAATTGCAGCTCCTGGTGCAAGGAATGCATCATCTGATTATGTTGTATACAAAAAAGGTAGTGATCAACTAGAGGCAAATCCCGATTGGGCTGGACCTAGTGGAGATGCTACTGTTGAAAGTATAAGTAATTTTTACGAGGTAGAATAATGATATTTGATAGAGTACCACCAGGATATTCTCTTACACAAGAGCCAAAGGGAACACCTTTTCAAAATCCCCCAGAAATAAATGATCCAGAAGAAGCAGCAATGTATCATCTAGATAAAATGAATAACGTTCAAGCTTTTGAAGATGTGGCATTCTTTTTAGAAGAGGGTATTGATATTCCGACACTAGTACAAGGTATAACTCGTGGAGCAGTTATCTCAGGTATTCACAGTATTGACGTAAGTTTAATTATTATGCCTGTGCTTCATGAGTTTATAAAAGATATTGGTGATGTAATGGGTGTAACCTACAATGAAGGTTTTGAAGATCCAGAAGCTAGAGCTAGACAAAAGTATAGACGTGACGTATCTCGTGCAGAAAGAATGCTTAAGAAATTAAAGGTTGATGTTGAACAAACCTACGAAGAAGATGAGGGTATGGATCAAGATACTAAAGAGCAGACTGATGCAATGATGATAGTAGCCAAGGCAGAGCTTAAAGAACCTGAAACAGAGACAGAAGATATGCCTAAAGAAGAAAGTATGCCCAAAGAAGAATCTATGGGTTTGATGTCTAGGAGTATGGAATAATGGGTTTAGGTTTTTATACAGGTTTACGTAATCGTAATACTAGAATCAGAGAGAGAAAAGAAACTCTAGAAGATCAACAAGCTCAAAGAGATCTTTGGCAAACACAGTTTGATGCGAATGCAGAACAAACTATGAAAGAAATTGCTGAAAGAAATAGACTTGCTGCCATACAATCACAGGCAGAAATAGATGCAGCAATAACAGCGGCAGATGTTGAGTTTGGTAGAGAAAAAGATATATTAAAAGAAGAACAAGACTTTGAGTTAAAAAAGATACAAGTTAATTTTGATAACACTTTAGAAAAAATGGGTATAGAAGCTGGTTATGCCGATAATATTGCTGATAAAAATATAGCAGCTAGCATGAAGGAAATAATCGTAAGAGGTGAACAAAACCTACTGCTAGCTGAAACTAACAATGCTGCTCGAATGATTTATTTAGACACTGAGCATGGGTTACAAAAACAATTAGCTAAAGCTAAGGCAGGGTTTGATGAAAAAGCTTGGGAAAAAAGATGGGATGCTCAAGTTAAACATGAAAAAGATATGCTTTTAAGAAAAGGTGAGTACGATAAAACAACATTTGATCGTAAACGTGCCGCTGACAAAGAAGATGCTTTAGAGTTAGCACAGGATGCATATGTCAAACAAATTAATTTAGAAGTAATTAAGAACACTTTAGATAATAATAAAATTAGTGCGACTGGTCAAGGTGCAAACCCTACTTTAACTATAAAACAAACATCGGCTCATATGCAAGCATTGGGTATTAGTGATGAAAACATAGCTAAACTAGCAGCTCTTAATAATCCTAAAGCAATGACCACTGCTTATGATACGTTAAGAGATACCTATAATAAACTAATTGAAGAAAATTATTCTGGTGCAGAAATTAAAGAACTGTTTAAAGAACAGGTAGATACTTATTTTAGTAATCTTTCTATAGTTTCTGGTGATACTAATGAAAAGATTTTAGAAAAACTGCAAAGTACAATTGCAGTTCCTTTAGATGAATTTACAAAAACTCTAATAATGAGTCAACCAGAGCAAGGTGATTTTTCACCACTGATAGATCCTGTAGTAGCAGAAAAGCCAAGTATGGAGGATATACTTAAATTTAATGAGTTTGCTGAAGTAGAGCTTAGACCTCAAGGTAGTTCAGAATTAAATAAAATTACTATGGCTACAGGTATGGCTAATAGAAATTTAAAAGCCTCTACAGATGCTAATGACCAAGCGCATTTAAAAGAAGTTATTGATTGGTTAGGAACTCGAAGTAATGAAATATCAGTTGCTATGGAGTCAGCCAAAGGTAAAAATCCCGATCTATTTCCTTTAGTTCAAATATTTGGTAACAGATTTTTATTCGATCAAGGGCAAAAAGCAACTAAAGTAAAAAGTCAATTGCCTTTCTTATTTAGAGAAGTTACGGAAGCACAAGGTGTATTTATACCTGCAACTGCTTATAAAGACTCTAACGGCAATCAGAGAAAAGATATAGGAAAGATGCTACAAAGTTTAGATGAAGTTTATGGGGTCTTAAAAGTAGGTGATATAATTAGATATTTAAAGAATCCGTTAGATCCTGACAGTGAAGAAATAACAGATGTTTATGAAGGTTCTGGAAATTAAAGGAATATAAAGTGGGTGTTACGCTTAAAGATTTTGGTGTAGAGTCTAATACTATGCCACCTGTAGAAAATGCTGAAGAGCCTGTCGTAGAAACTACAACTGAACCTCGTAGAGGTGTCAGTTTAAAAGACTTTGGAATTGGGCAAGAAGTACAAACTACAGTTCCTACTGCACCTATAGTCCCAGATAATCTTGATATGGGGGAGCCTGTAAATACGCCCCCAGTAGATAAGTCTACGTCTACTGAACCTGAAGTTTTTGGTTTTACTTCTGAAGGTTTGGATCAGGAAGTTGAAAAATATGTTTCACCTAAACGTCTTGAGAAGCTTAGTTTAGGCACTCCATCAGGAGTTAAATCAAGTGATTTTAATTTAAGCTACGACAAACCTACCTTTATTGTAGAGGGTAAAGATAGTTTTATTAATATCTATGATATATTTGATAAGCACAATAATATTAAATACCTACAAGATGAGATCATAGCTGATGACGAACTTATGGAGGTTGTATATCAATCTTTAGAGGCAAAGTTTCCTCGAACAGGTGCGTTAGGTAAAATATCAAAAGGAGCACAGTCGTTGATTGGTGGTGGTGGTGCTACTGGTGGCTCTATCTTTTTTAACAGAGACTATCGAAAGATGCCTAGAAAGAAAGCTTTTGAAATATGGCAAAACTATATGAGGGCTTTTGATGCAGCAAACGCTGCAGTTGTAGGTGAAGAGTTGCTTCACTCTGCTAGGGTAGATGATGTAGCTAAAAGAAAGCTAGCAGGTGGTTATATATTATTTAACCAAATGGATCAACTGTATGGTGGTGAAAGAAAAAATGCAATAGGTGACATTGTAGATGGTACTGTAGACTATACTCTAAATTCAGTTTTAGATCTTAGCACTTTAGTATCTCTTGGTCTTGGTAAGCTGTTTGGTTATGCTAGTTCAAAAACAACTGGTATAGGTATTAAAAAACTTATGACTGCAGTTTACGAAAATGCTATCAAAAAAGGTGCTACTAAAAAAGCAGCTAGTATTGCAGTTGGAAATGCCATAATGAAATCAACTCCTATGGCATCAGCTGATGCTGCATTAGCTTTTGGACTAGACTATGGTAGACAGACTCAGTTAATAGATGTAGGTGCTCAAGATAAATATAGTAAGGCTGAGGGAGCTTTTACAGCAGCAGGTTCTATAATATTTCCGTTAGCTGTTGGTGTTTCTGCAACTGTTAAAGAACTACGCAAAAGTCCTATAGTTAAAAAGTACACTGTTCTCTCTTATGAGAACATAGATAAGATGATTAAAAAATATTCTCCTCAAGAAGCTTGGGGTGAAATAAGTAAAGCTCTAACTAAAAAAGGATTGTTTAAATCTGTAGACAATCAGTTTGGAGTCTTAACTGCTAAAGGTAAAATTAATTTTTTACCTTGGGAAGATGCTAAAGCTAAAGGTCAAAGAAGACTACAGGCTCTTCCTGACGGTGGCAAAAGAAGAGACTTAGAAGCTCACAATGCTTTCTTTAAATTTTTCTGGTTTGGTGATCCAGATAACGGAGTTAAAGGATATTTTGAAGCCTTAGAAGAAAACGGTTTTGTAATGCACCCTAAGTTAAAAGAAGCTCTGAAAGAAGGTGATCAAAATATTACAGGTGTTTTTGCAGAAACAATGAACTTTATAACACCTGCAAAGATGAATCAAATAATTAAAAAGTTTGAAGAAGGTACTGGTTACGATCTGTATGAGTTTAAAAGTAGTCTTGATCCAACTACTGCGAAAAAGGGAGCAGAAAGACAAAAAGCTCTAGTAACTCAAAAAGAAAACACAATAGCTTTTTTTAAGAACAACTCAAACTTAGCAGGTCAAACACTTTGGATTTCTTCTGAATTATCTAGGCTTACAAAAGCTGGATATAAAAACAAAGATATTATGAAGTTGTATAAAAAGACTCAAAGTCTTGATGGACCAAAACAAGTACAAGCTGGTTTGTCTATGTATAAACGATTAGTTACATCACATTTTTCAACTACAGGTGCAAACCTTCAAGGTTTTAATGCACTGGTAACTTTAAATACTGCAGCAGATTTTGTTACTGGTGCTATAGACTTTGCTCGTTTAGGTGTTGCAAAAACTCTTGGTACAAATATTAAAACAGGTGTAAGTAATAAAGATACAGCAGAAACTCTTTATAACAGAGTGTATGGTGCATGGGGAGGTTCTTTAAGAAGATTGACCGATGCCATATCTCCAGACATTCCTGTTGAATACGCAGATGCAATATTAAATATGAACCCTAAAATAATGGAAAAGTTATTTAGAGATATTTCAGGTGACGGTGGTGTAAACGACACTATGCGTATGTTTAACCTTGATGGAGAAACGTATCAAAAATATTTAAAAGAAATAGAAGCTAGCCAAGGTAGAAAAGTAGCTGCTAAAATAGAATCTCTACTTTGGAAAGGTGCTGACTATTATACAAAAGGTGTTCAAACAATTACTTTTGCTAGGCTTCAAGATAACTTAACTAAGCGTTGGGCTTTTGGTACAAACTTAGGTCAAGGTATTATGAAAAAATACGGTATAACTCCAGAAGAATTTTTTTCTGATCCTAAAGTAGAATTTAAAATGGCGACTCCAGAGTTTAAGTTAATTATGGAACAAGCTGCAAACCGTACCATGAGAGAGACAGCTTCTGTAAACTGGTCAACTTTACCTGGAACTACTTATATGAGAGCTGCAGCAAGGGGTGTGGAATACATGACTAATAAAACCCCAATTGGTTTTGCAATACCTTTTGGTAGTTTTTTAAATACCACTGTGGCAACTGCAGGAGATTTAAGTGGTGTAAACTTTTTAAAGTTTGGTTTTAATAAAGCTGTGGGTGGATCATTAGACCCTGTAACTGAAGATGGAGCTGAGTTACTTTCTAAAGCAATTGTAGGTTGGACTGTTGTAGGTTATGGTGTAAATGGTCAGGTTCCAGGATTAGAAGAGTATAAAACTAATGACAATGCAGTAGAAAGAATAAAGGGTGGGTTAAATTGGAAACAAAGTCAAGAAGCACGTACTGGACAAATTAGAAATCGTGAGTTTGACTGGCCTATATCTACAATGAGAATCACTAGTCAGATTATTGCACATGGTTTAATAGAAACTAATTCTGAAGATATGAGTATGAAAGAGTTAGGTTATAGATTATTAGAAGATAAACTGTTTAAGGAAAAATTTCTTGCTGGAATACCAAAAGAACTTTATAGAGATTTGGCAGTACAGGTTGGACCAGGGCAAGCCGTAAGAGATTTTGATATGATAGCTAGGGCAATAAAAATTTCTGGAGAAAAACTTAAAGATGGTGATGTAACATCTTTTGCTTATATGTTAATTGGAGGGTCAGCAAGTAAAATTGCAGGTGGGTTTACTCGACATTTAGATCCAGTAAACACTGGTTATGGTTTGTATAATAATATGGATATGAACTTAGACCTTAGACAAGGAAATAAATTCTTTAATCAAGGAAACAAGTATTTAAATTTTTTAACTGAACAAAAAGGTTGGATGGCAGATCTAGTAGGTGCTGAACAAATAAGTGAAATGGAGAGACGTGCTTATCCTACGACAGGATATGCTTCTGGGAAAGATATTGATTTAGGTAAACAGTTTGGACTTAGGTATGTTAAAGACCCTACTTTTATTGACATGATGCTTAACTCTGCAGGTAAGCAACCCTATCAAATATCAAAAATTAATTGGGGTGGTCCAGCTAAGGTAAAAAATTATATGGATGGATTGTTAGCACCTCAACTGCAAATACATGCTAGCCTTAAGTATCAAGAACTAAAATCTCAAGATAAAGATTATTTTAAAATGAATCAAAGTGATAAAGAAGACGCACTATCTGACATTTTTAATTCTGCTGTAAATGCTGTAAATCAACAAATGGATTCAGGTGGTATAGTACCAAAGAGTTTTAGTCTTGTTAGAGATTTATCTAAAGAAAGAAAGAAAACAGAAGAAGTTTTAAGTATGTTACCATTTGAGTTTAAAAAAATTGTAGGAATTGTTGACTTACCTTTTGATGAAAAGATGGAAGCAATATTAGATAGGGAGGATGGTTATGAACAGTTGTTAAAGATTAAACATCTTGTTGATACCTATGATGACTGGAGTAAAACTTACAATAAGTTTTAACAAATAAAGGGGGCTAAACGCCCCCTCTTTTTTTATGTATCGTCATCTAACATATAGTCTGCCCAATCAAACGATGCCTTTTTAATTTCTTCCATTCGCCAAGTCTGTCTACCTGCTGCAATAAAACCACCCATAGCTTGACCTGCTAAATATAATCTAGGTGATAGCTCCTTGACAGTCGAAGGCTTACGTTTTTGTTTAGCAAACTTTTTAGCTTCTTCTTCGAGACTCTTTGTCAAGTACTTGCTCCTTGTTTTTGAAGTAGGCTTTGTTAAAGCCAAACTCCCAGTCCCTATGATCCTTAGTGTTTTGAACATAGGGGTTAACTAAGTTTCCTACTAGGAAACCTCTATAGCCTTGATTAAAAGGTTTAGCTACTTTCGCTTTTGTAGTTGGACCAGTGCGCTTAAATACCATTGTGCTTTCTCCAAATCTTGAACGCCATTTTTATATCGCCATCTGTGAAGGTACTTTGCAATATTACCTCTATAGTAACCTGTTAACTCCTCATCTGTCAAGAAGTCTTCTATGTACTTTATACACTCTATCGTACCTTGACCGTAGTGTTGAGGCTTGCTCACTGGATCATAGTCATTACCCATAGTTAAAGTAGTAGGGCTGTCTGAGTCTACAGTTATTGTAGACAAAGCATCATCTAAATTTATCATAGTATTATTAACTCCGCATCTGTAAATGGAATGTGAAAGAACAGTTCACCTTTCCTAATGTATCTGCCCTTAGCTTCTGCTAAACTTTCTTTAGTTAGTAGGTAGTCTCGAATACGCCAAGCTTCTTTTAAGTCTTTACGAAAGACGTAGAAGTTTAGTACACCGTTCTCACCTTGGTACTTATCAAGTAATCTTTGTTTACGTTCTGGTATTCTAATCTCCTTCCAATGCTCAGGCCAATCACCCTCCCAAGCTACCTTAACTTCAGCTTCGTTAAAGTAGGTAAACCCATGCTTCTGAGAAATAACATCTACATGGTAATTTTCTTCTGTGTTTACTAACACATGACCCTTCTTCAAAAGGTATGCTATGAGAGCATCCTTAGCTTTAGTGTCATAGGCTTCGTATAAGGCACGATTAAATTGTTTTCTAACTGGTGGCATATATTATGCTCCTATATCTACGATTTCACAAACATCACCAGTACAAGCAAAAGTCTGACTGCTTGCAGTAGTGTCCTCTTTTTCATACTCTGAAAGCTTTGCCCAGTCAATACTTTTCGGCATTACTTTAGATAATTTTTTAAAGTCGTCTTTTGTGCACCACTGGTACGGAGCTTGCTGATAAGTATGCTCGTTGTAAGGCAAGAAGCTTACCCCAGACATCTCATCAAAGTGCTCGTAAACAAATGCACCTACTTCAAACCATTCATCCTTTCTTACATTAATTGTTACGCTAGGTTTATGCTCACACCAATGTCTCTGGTACATCAACCATGTATTTAGTTGTTCAATAGCTGAGACATTGTCAGTGACTATTGCTCCTTGAGGAGCTTTAACTGGAAATGAAAACACAGTTGTTTGATCTGGTTTCATGAAGTCAGCTTCACTTGGAATACCCTGATCTTTCATAAACTGTGTTAGTGGATCTTTGTTATCACCTCTTACAGTTCTTATGTAATGTGGTGAATGCCTTGGGTGTATACCCGATGCAGAGTCAACTAATTGTGATACAGTCCCACTTGGTTTGACACAGGTAATTGCTGCTGAGTGTGGAATGCCAAGGCGGTCAGCCCAATCAGAATTAGTATGAACAGCAACTTCTCGTAAATGTTCAAGAGTCTTCTCCAATCCTTTGTTCTTAATTGTTAGTAGTTGATTGTCCATTATCCCTGTGAGAGACACACCGAGCAATCGTTCTTCTTCTGTATTTCGGTTCCACACCTTTCGCAGATATGGGAACTTGGTGTACGTGCTTTGGATCGTCCCAAGTATTGTGGCACATCTGACCTTTCGTTCCAAGTCTTCAACCGTGTCAGTGGCTCGTACCACAACCTCTGTAAGATTGCAGAACTGATATGGACGTAAGATAATTTCACTACAAGGGTTAGTTCCGAACTCAAAGTCAGGATCACGTCTACCATTCTTTGCAGCTTGTTTCTTAGATGCTTCCCTGTTAAATACACCACGTTCTCCACTTCCTGATTCTACCAGTGCCATCCATTCTCTCATGAATGATACACTGTCTGGTTTCTCTGTATAAGAGACAGAGTTATTTGCTAAAGCTCTTTGTGGGTTGTTGTCCCACCAGTTACCTGATTTAGCATGACGCATTCTGTCATCTGACAAGTTAGATAAACTTATCATTGCAGATCTACGAACACCACCTACTACGACAACCTCACCAATCTTACACATCAGATCGTGACACTCAATTGATGATAGCCTACGTCCTTGTGCCTCCTTAAATATGCTCACTGAAAAGTTGAATAAGTCAACCAGTGGTGCAGGGCCAGATGCTCTACCGCCAAAGGTTTTAAGTCTTGCACCTGCAGGACGAACTTTAGAGACATCCCACTTAGGAATCTCACCTGCCCATAAGAGAGCTAGCACTTGTCTGAACGCCTTAGCCCACCCCTCCTTGCTGTCCTTTACCACAATGGTAGTATCACTCTCGAACAATTCAGGTACTTCGGGAAGCTTGCTAATGAACTGCCTCTCGACACTGAAGCCGACACCAGTACCACAGAGCAAGATAAACATCGCCTCATCGAAGGACTTAGGATCGTCTACGGGTAAATAACTACAGTTATACCCTGCTGTATTATCTCTTTCTAAAGCTGGACCTGCAGTCATCATAGCTCGCATCGAAGGCATAACCTCTAGTCCTAGTATAGATTCCCTTATCTCATTGTAAG
>Ga0208666_1000572_pt1 | contig 17124 bp, 20 predicted proteins | sample 5B_taG_FD_184078 | JGI IMG/M metagenome (GOLD analysis project Ga0208666, IMG submission 184078) | Marine viral communities from the Subarctic Pacific Ocean - 5B_ETSP_OMZ_AT15132_CsCl metaG (SPAdes) (version 2) | ecosystem: Environmental > Aquatic > Marine > Oceanic | place: Pacific Ocean...
TAGTTTAAACGCGAATGATATTGTTAACAGTGGAATGACTAACTCCAAAGTTGGTATTGGAACCTTAATACCAAATCATACTTTAACAGTTTCAGGTACAGTTTCGGGTTCTTCTCATTTTTATGGTGGTGGTGATATGACTTTAATACGTAACCTATCAGTTGGTAATAATTTGGTTGTTACAGGAAATACCGTAATGAATGGAACACTATCAGCTAGTAGTGTAAATGTCGGTAATGGTGATGGTTCAGTATCAGCAGCTACTATAACAGCTAGTGGTGAGATAGACGGAGGTTCTTTAGATATTGAAGGAGATGCTGACATTAATGGAACCACTAATTTAGATGCTGTAGATATTGATGGTAATGTTCAGTTAGATGGTACACTAACAGTAGGTGTGAATGATACTGGGTATGATGTTAAATTTTTTGGTGCGTCAGATGGTAGATACTTACATTGGGATGAAGACGAAGACGAATTAATATTAGGAAGTTCTACAAAACTATCTTTTCACGATTCTCAAGGAGATGAAAATATAGTAGCAAGTTCTGATGGTCATTTAGAAATCAATGCAGGAACCACATTAGATATAACAGCACCAACTGTAATGACATCTGCTAAACTAAGAGTCGGTAGTGATTTGATTGTTACAGGTAATACTGTAATGGACGGAACACTATCAGCTACCACATCTTTAAAAGTAGGTAATGGTGATGGTTCAGTATCAGCAGCTACAATAACTGGTAATACGTTAGTAGCTGGGGGAAGACTTGCGATAAAGAGTGGGGGGAGTGGTATAAGAGTAGCGGACTTAATGAATGTTGACACAATAGCATACGGATATGATGGTACACTTAGACACTACACTTATGGTAAATCTGTGACTAATATACATGGATTTACAGGTTCAACCTTTATGTTTGGGAATGGTGCTGGTACACTTTCTTCATCAACAATAAACGCTGAAACAATAAACGGAACAACCGTCGAAGGAACTATTGACGGTGGAACTTTTTAATAGATATTTATAAAATATGGCATCAACGATTAAATTAAAAACAAGTACAAGTAGTGGGAATGTACCCGCTTCATTATCAAAGGGTGAAGTAGCAATTAATGTTGCTGATGGTGTTTGGTATTATGGTGGAGCTTCAGCTGTACAACAAAACTTTAAATTTGGTTCTGTAACGGTAACTGGTGATACTAGTTTAGACGGTAAGTTAGTAGTGACCGGTAATACTGTAATGAATGGTACCTTATCTGCTAGTAGTGTGAATGTTGGTAATGGTAACGGAACAGTATCAGCAGCTACTATAACAGCTAGTGGAACTATTCAAGCAGAACATCTCCGTTCAACAGATGATGTACAAATAGATGATGATTTAACAGTAAGTGGAAAAGGTACATTTGGTGATTTATCAGTAGAAACAAATGGTTCAAATGCTGTAATAGCTCTTACGAGAGATTCAGCTGCAGAATTAAAATTAAAAGCTCAAGCCTCTAGTAATAGAATAACATATGAAGGAGGTCCTCTATACATCGATAGAGATGAAAGTGGAACAAACACTCTAACATTAGGTTCAAGTGGTAATATACAAGTTGCTAATAATTTAGTTATTACAGGAAATACCGTAATGAACGGAACACTATCAGCTACCACATCTCTAAAAGTAGGTAATGGTAACGGAACTATTTCTGCAGCGACAATTAATGGTGTTAATATTACCGGAAATATTGGTAGTGATGCCTCACCTGTAACCGCGTATATAAATAATGGTGAAATAGATGGTGTAACATTGGGTAGTGAAAGTGCAGTATCTATAGCTGGAGCTAACTACTTAGATATAGCAAATAGTCAAGCTGACAATGTAGCACTTTCAGTTATAGGTCACGCTTCCCAGACAGCAAGTATTATAGAAGTTAAAGATGGTGGTGAAGAAGGGACCCTCTGGTTTGGAGTAGCAGCAAATGGTAGAAGTACTATTAATTCTGCAGTTATTAATGGTGGAACTATAAACTCTGCCTCAATTGGGGCAACTACAAGGAATACTGGTGCATTCACTACTTTGATTTCCCAACTAGGGTTAACAAGTCAAAGTACCTTAGTCGTTACAGGTAACACAACTTTAAATGGTACCTTATCAGCAACAACATCATGTAAAGTAGGTAATGGTGATGGACTAATATCGGGAGCTACAATAACAGCAGGTGAAACTTTCACACTTGCTGACGGTAAATCAATATGTTTTGGTAATAAATCAGGAGGAGACGGAAAAATAAAACATAGTGGAAGTAATTTACAAATACAAGAGACTACTGGTAATATCCAGATAACTAATTACACTAATGATGGTGATATTACATTAAGTACAGATGATGGAAGTGGTTCAGAAACTACATATATAACTTTAGATGGTGGAGTTGTGAATACAAGAATTCATACACCTTTAGTAGTGACCGGTAACACTGTATTAAACGGTACATTGTCCGCAAGTAGTATAAATGTGGGTAATGGTGATGGTTCTGTGTCAGCTGCAACATATACAGCAGCTGGAAGCATTTCCCTACCTGATAATGGGACAATTATTATGGGAGATGGGGATGATACAGAAATTAAACAAACTGGTTCAGAAACTATAATTAAAGACGCTTCAACAGGTAATATAAAACTTCGAGCAGGTACTGTAACAGTTCAGAATGGAGCAGCAAATAAAACCATGGCGGTATTCAACGGAGCTAATAAAGTTGAATTGTTTTATAACAATAACTCAAAGTTTGAAACCACAAACACTGGTGTAGACGTAACTGGTGATGTATTAGCAAGTGGAGCTTTAGTTGTAACTGGCAACACAGTATTAAACGGTACGTTATCTGCTACAACATCTCTAAAAGTAGGTAATGGTGATGGACTTATTTCTGCAGCAACATTCACCGGAACAAAACACCTACTAAGGACTGGTGGTGTATATATTAATGATGACCCATTTGTACAAAATTCTTTATACATGGGTAATAGTTCTGGTAACCAACCCTCTAACTGGAACGACCCACAAGCAGCAGGTGGTGTTCTATCTGACACTGGTACAGTAAATATTTCTGAAGATGATATGAAATGGGCTAATATATTACCATTCGATATATCAAAAATAGAAATACAATGTTCTTTGAGGACTGGTGGTGCTTCTACCGGGGACGATTTTTTTATTGGTCTTTATACTGCTTCTAGAAAAGATTGTGATGGTGCCTCTACTATGGATATAACTAAAATTGCGGATTCCCAAGATACTTTCTGTCAAGGAAAATATGTAACAAATGATTTTGACTATATAGGAAATTTAGACAAAGGTACACTTATATTTGTTGGTATAGGTACAGAATCTTCTTCAGCTGCAAAGAATGGAGCGGGAATATTAAACATAACAATAACACAAAGATAATAATATGGCAGATATAAAAACAATAACAGAAGAGATTGCAACTGGTTCTTATAATAAAGAAGAAAAATATCTTAAGAATGATGAAATAGAAGAAGTGTTAACTATAAAACTTCTTAAAGCAAAAATAGACGAATTGGTAGCTGAAATAAATACAATAAAATCATCACTGTAGTAATAACTACTTCCAGAAAATTTGAATAGAAACTAAAGCTGTTGCTAAGACTAGTGATATTGCTGTTTTTGAGTTAATACCTTCATTCATATAAACACTTGTAAGTGCTGCAAACGCAATCATTCCTGTAGCAAAACCTATAAATCTACCAGGCCAAAGTTGACCATCAAAATAACCCACTACGTATTTGGTAGCTATAATAAATGCATAGGAAATAGGTACAGCAAATATACAAGCAACTAAAAATGGGTTTTCCGCAAACCACTTCCATTTAAATTGACCATTTGTTTGATACCAAATTAATGCTTGTCCAAATGTAAACAATAACATCGCTGTTAATAATTTTACCATACTATTCTCCTTTACGTATTTATTTTATATATTTTACTTAAGATTAATAAATTTAAATTAAATAGTAAAATTATGAGAGTATATATATGGGTTCATAAAAGAGATGTGATAAATAATGAAATAACAAATTATTATTTATGGAGACCACAAATGACAGGACATGAACACTATGTCCAAATATCAATAACTCCTGACGAGTTTACAAGACTAGAAGATAAAGAAAATGAAGAATGGGAAGAGATATCACCACTAGATTCCCCACTACCAATAATAGACATAGGAGAAAAACATTTTAAAAAGAAATATGTATAGTGTAGAAAAAATATCAGAAGAAAACCCAGAAGCTTTATTAGCTGATGGTTTTAATGAAGCTATAACAGGTATGTGTATACAATTTGGACAAGACCCTGTTGTTGCTTATGACTATGAAAAGTGTATAGAAATATTACAGGAAAGAGATGATATGACACATGGTGAAGCCATAGACTATATGGAATTCAATGTTATAGGTTCTTATATGGGTATTAATTCACCAGTATTTATAATTAAATGAAAAAAGTATTTAACACATTAGACGAGTTAGAAAGTTTTTTTATTAAAGAAAAAAATTTTATACTAAATTTAATGTTTCATAAAATTGAGGAGGCTGTAGAAAATAACAAAGATGAAGTTTACATATTAGACGCTTTTGTAAAGGATGTTTATTTACATATGAGATTAAATACAAAAAAAGAAGATTTAGGCCCTACACTAAATAAACTGGAAGAATATTTTGTAAAACTAGAAGATTATGAAAAGTGTGCAAAAATATTAGAATATAAAGAATTATTAAAAAGAGGTACATTGTAATGTCTACACTAAAAGAAAAACTTTTTAAAATTTATGAAAATGACAAAAGTAAAAACGCTTTATACAACACATTAAAATTAGTGGGGATAACTCAAAAAGACGAAGACGCAAAAAGGTTCTTAGCTGAATATAAAGTTTGGAAACAAATCAAAGAATCCAAAATAAAAGAACTTCGAGAACACGAAAAAAATAGTACTACAAACATTTAGAAGAGATTCATTATTAAATGATATTTATTTTAAAAAGATAAGTATGCGAAATTTTTTCTTAATCCTATTTAGTTTATTTACACTTAGTTCGTTTTCCCAAACGGATAGTTGGATAAAGATAGATGTACAACTAGATAATTGGCCTGAAGAAACAGAATGGATATTATGGCACCTACCCGTCAATGAAGATGATACTATATATGCTGATAGATGGCATGGTGATTACGATGACGGTGAATTAGTAGAATTGTTTATACCGTTGTACTCAGGTCAATACAGAATAGAACTATTTGATGAATATGGTGATGGATTTTATCCTTCTGGTTATTTTCTTGTTACAAATGAATGTCAGGATACTTTAGCATTTGTACAAAATGAAGGTTATGAAAATAATAACGACCCTGCATTTGGAGGAGATTCTTTAGCATTAGCTAACGGATGGACAACACCAGGAATAATATTCGGAGGACCAAATACCGCAGCATCATTTATTGATACTTTAACTATCGCACCTTGTGCTCCACCTACTACCTTTATACCAGGTTGTATGGATGATGAGGCATTAAACTACGATTCATTAGCGACAGTCCCATCTTGGGGAACTGAGGAAGGTGATACAGACTGTATATTTGCGTGGGGATGTATGGACCCAAACGCTCTCAACTTTGATTCAACAGCAACTCATCCTCTAGATAACTGTGTATACCCAAGTTGTTCTGGTTTTGACACTTCTTCGGTAACTCAATCATGTAACGGTAATCAAACTGAATTATCGTTTCAATGGTTAACTACAGGATTTGGTCCTAACTGTGATGTTAGCCAAATACATTACGGTTATGATTTAACTGCTTCTCCATTTGTACAAAGTCAATTTTTTCAGGCAGGTGTCCCTATCGGTTCTACACCTCCTACGACATTTCCATATACTATTTGGGAAGTAACTTACCTTAATAATAACGTAAATACATTTGATGTAAAAGCAGGTGGTAATTTTGTAACAGAAGATATACCACACTTTTTCTTTGTTAAATTCCAAGATGGTACTTATAGTGATACACTATGGGTTACACCAGACCCTTGTATTGTAGGTTGTACTGACCCAACTGCACCTGGATTTAATCCATTTGCAAATATAAGTAATGGGATATGTGGAAATGTAACAACAACATGTCCTCCTGGTCAAGCTGAGATTTTAGTTTTACTTACTCCTGACACTTACTCCGAAGAAACATCTTGGGAAATAGTTGATACACTAACTGATAATGTTATAGCAACTAGTCCACAATATACTACTACGGGTGTTCCAGTAGCTACACCTATCTGTGTAGATACAACGATTGCACTACAATTTAATTTATTTGATTCATTCGGTGATGGAATGTGTGGTTCATGTTATGGTGGTATAGATGGAGAAGTTTTAATAATAAATCCATCGTGTGGTGATACTCTTTTTTATCTTGGACCACCTAATACTAATTTTGGATTCGAAGAAAATGCATTTCTAGGTAATATAAGTTTATGTGGAACATCAGGACCACCAGCAGGATGTACCGACCCTGGATTTGTTGAATACAATCCACTTGCTGTTGTTGATGATGGTTCATGTTTAACTCCTGTCATACTTGGGTGTTTAGATTCAAATGCGTTTAATTACGACCCTCTTGCTAACCAACAACTAATAAATCCTGCATGTAACTATACGGTAAGATTAACCGATGGTGCTGGAGATGGTTGGTTTGGTTCTTATGTAGGAATAGTTCAAGGTGATTCAGTATATGGTCCTTACACAATACAAAGTGGTTCTCAACTAGACATTAATTTAACTTTAGGTACTATTGAACCAGCTAAAATATATTTCTTTACACAAGGTAATTCATTCACGACTGCAAACCAATGTGGGGTTCAATTAATTAACCCAGTTGGTACTACTACATTCTCTGTTGGTAGTAACCCATGGACTGATGCAATCATACCTTACCCTTTTAATTATACCACTCTCCAAGATTGTGGTAATAACTGTATACCAGTAATACCTGGATGTATGGATAGTGTTGCTTTTAACTATAACCCTAATGTTAATACTGATGATGGTACTTGTTATTATTCTCCAGGATGTACAAGTCCGGCATATTTAGAATATCACACACAAGGTTTTATAGCTGATTACGATGATGGTAGTTGTTTAACACTCGCTGAGTTTGGTTGTATGGACCCAACTGCATTTAACTATAATAGTTACGCGACTGTTAACTGGACTTCAGCTACAGATTCTATTGACCCATGTATTCCTACAATACTTGGATGTACAGACCCAACAGCATTTAATTTTATACCACTTACAGGAGACCCATTTATAGATGTAAATACAAATGATAATAGTTGTATACCAGTAATAAACGGATGTACAGATTCTACAATGTGGAACTATAACTCTTTAGCAAACACAGACAACGGAACATGTATTCCATTTATATATGGTTGTACAGATAATTTAGCTGCCAATTTTAACCCATTAGCAAATACAAACAATAATTCATGTTATTATAGTCCAGGTTGTACAGATAATAACTTTATACAATTCTATACCCAGGGATTCGTTGCCGATTTTGATGACGGTAGTTGTGTTGATTCAGTAGTATATGGATGTACTGACCCAACCATGTTTAATTACGATTCTTTAGCGAATATAGATAATGGGTCTTGTGTACCATTTATATACGGTTGTATGGATGTAACGGCATTTAATTATGACCCACTTGCTAATGCGGAATACACACCATCAAATTGTATAGCTACTATTCTTGGTTGTACCGACCCTACCGCACTAAATTACGATGCTTTAGCTAATACAGACGATGGTTCATGTATACCTATCTTATATGGTTGTATGGATTCAACTATGTTTAACTATAATCCTTTAGCAAACGTAGATAACGGAACTTGTATACCATTCATTTATGGTTGTACAGATGCCACAGCTTCAAATTACAATCCATTATCTAATACAAACGATAATAGTTGTTATTATAATCCTGGATGTACAGATGCAAACTTCTTACAGTTTTATACTCAAGGATTTGTAGCTGATTTCGATGATGGAAGCTGTGTAGATTCAGTTCTATATGGATGTATGGATAACACGATGTTTAATTACAATCCTAATGCGAATATTGATAATGGTTCTTGTATTCCATATATCTACGGTTGTATGGACACTACGATGTTTAATTATAACCCTCTAGCAAATACAGATAATGGAACATGTACTCCTTTTGTTTATGGTTGTATGGATGGAACAGCTGCTAATTTTAATCCACTCGCAAATACTACAGATGGTTCTTGTTATTATGCACCTGGATGTACCGACCCAAATTTTATACAATTCTGGAATCAAGGATTCACAGCAGACTACGATAATGGTTCATGTTTAGATTCGGTTATATACGGATGTATGGACGCAACACAATTCAACTATAATCCTCTAGCTAATTTAGCTGATGGAAGTTGTATACCATTTATTTATGGTTGTATGGATACCACAATGTGGAATTATAATCCAGCTGCTAACACCGATAACGGGACTTGTGTACCATTTATTTATGGATGTACAGATGCTACGGCATCCAACTACAATCCTTTAGCTAACACAGAAAATGGTTCATGTTATTATAATCCAGGTTGTACTGACCCACTATACCTCCAATTCTGGACTCAAGGATTTACAGCGGATTACGATGACGGAAGTTGTGTTGATTTAGCAGTGTATGGATGTATGAATCAAATATCATTCAATTATAACCCTCTAGCAAATATAGATGATGGAAGTTGTATAGGAGTAGTATTAGGGTGTATGGATGATGGTATTGTTATTGATTATGACGGAGATGGTTTACCAGCATTAAATTATAACCCATTAGCTAATACAGAAGATGGTTCATGTATTACTAAAGTGTTTGGATGTATGGATAATACAATGTTCAATTACAATCCATTAGCAAATGTTGATAACGGTTCATGTATTCCATTCGTATATGGATGTATGGACACTACAATGTTTAATTATGACCCATTAGCAAATACCCAACCAGCAAATGTGTGTGTTCCATTTATATACGGATGTATGGATGATGGTCAAGGTAACGATTTTAATGGAGATGGTTTACCAGCACTTAATTATGATGCAACAGCAAATACAAATCAGGTATCAGCAACAGATGTGTCCGACCCTTGTATAGCACAAGTATTCGGTTGTACTGATTCAACAGCATTTAATTACGACCCACTTGCTAATGTAGATAACGGAACATGTATAGCAACAGTTTATGGTTGTACAGATGATTATGATTTCCAAGGATATCTATACACTACTTATCCAAATTATTTACCAGGGTTTAGTACAGTTACAGTATCTAATTATGACCCTAACGCGAATACTGACGATGGTTCTTGTTTATATTATGATGTAACTACAGTAACCGGTCCAGGTAATCCTTATTGGTTAAATGATACGTGTTACACGTGGGTAGTATATGAAGTAGACCCATATTGTCTTAATAATACATGGGATGCGTTTTGTCAATCACAGTACGACTATTGTGAATACGGTACACCACTAAGTTTAGATGACATGGTAGGTAGAGACCAAATACTAGTTTATCCAAACCCTACAAGAGATAAAATAAATATTAAAAGTAAAAATGAAGTAGATGTTGATGTTTACGATTTACTAGGTAACCATATTATACATCAGAAAAAAGCTAAAGAAGTAGATATTTTTAATTTACCTTCAGGAATATATGATTTAAGAATTACCTTTAAAGGTATGATAATTAACCATAAAATAATTAAACAATGAGTAAGGTAAATTCATTTGTGAAGACACATTTAAATAAAATTTATATGGTGATATTCCTATTATTTTGGATATTAATTTTAACTGCATGTGAAAAAGAACCAATTACCCCATTTGAAAAACCTTCAGCTGTAGACCCAACTGATATAGCTGGTACATGGGATATCACTAAATTTTACATGTTAGAAGAAGGGTTTAGATTAGATGTATCTGCATGGGTAGAGTATGTTAACGATTCTACATTTGATATAGGAACAATAGAATTTAATGGGATAGCTGAATTCGATTTAATTTATGGTACACGAGCAGAAGGTTACCCATCCAATATGAGATGGGGTAATAATCATAATTCAGCATTACAAGATTCGTCTAATCTAGGTTGGAATTGGAAAGCAGAAAAACCATTATGTAATACAACTCCTTACGAATACATATATGTACCAGCAACATACTTTTTAGGTTTAGACAATGAAGAATGGATAACAACATATAAGACGACCAATAAATGGATATTGGAAAATGTAAGACGTTACGATAATCAATTACAACTAACAGGAGAACATTACCAATACAGGGAAATAACATTAGAAAGATAAAATATTATGCCAGTATCAAAAAGCTATTTAGAAAAAATAGACCCACAAATGTGGTTAACCCTAATAGGGTTCGTATTCACATTGGGTATTATATATGGAGAGTTTCAAACAATGAAAAACCAAATCTATATTTTTGAAGAAAAACAAAAATCATTTGATGAAGATTTTGAAGGAGAAACTAAAATGGTTTTAGAAAAATTTGAAAACCTAGAAGAAAAACTGTTATTAGAGATAGAAACAGTAGAACAAAGATTAGATAAAAAAATTAAAACAATTAATACTTTAGAAGATAAAGTATTCGGTATTACAAAAGAAATTGATGTGGAGTTCAAAAAAATAGAACTACAAATAAAAAACCTAGGTGGACACGATATAAGTAAAGAATAGTATGAAAAATTTATTATTAATAATATTTTTAATTCCATTTATATCTTTAGGTCAAGATTGTATAGAACCTAAATTGCCAGAATGGAATAAGGGACAATACAGATATATTGGGGATTATATAAACTCTGAAATAGAATGTTTCATAGTTGATTATAAGGAGTATTTAAGGTGTCAAAAAGAACTTAAAAAACTAGACACTTTAAGGTTACAAACAAAATTAGAATTACCAACTATTGCAGAATTGAAAAAAGAAGTAAAGTGGGATAGTATCGATTTAAAAGAATTATCTTACGAAGATGTTGTAAAGTGGGGTAAAGACAATCTATTAACAGGTATACAACTTCAGTTTGGTGGTTTTGTTTCTAGACCAAAAGACTTTGCTGATTTAAGTATTCCAGATGATTATGTTTATTCTTTTGGTATAACAAAAAAAGCTAGTGAATCATGTGTTACTTGTCCACAAAATTTATTTGGTAGAAAAGAAGATGAATTAAAAAAAGATGAAGATAAAGATTCATACGCTTTTAACATGCAAGGTTTAGAATATAAAATTACTTGGGATTTTATTCGTAACGATGGTAGGGAATATTCAGAATCTAGACAGTACGCTAGATACACTAAAATATTTACTAGATATGGTTTTTGGTTTGAGGGTGACCACAAAAGTAGAGTAAATGCTTTAGTAGAAGACTACGGGTCAAACCAAGAATTTGCTAAAGGTGGTATAAGATTACTATATAGAGTAAATCAAAATGTAAATTTTACTTTTGGGTATAATGTTAGAGCAACCCCTTGGGCAGCTTACACAGATGAGTTTATACAATTCTATGAAAATTCATATTGGGATACAGAGTCAGTAGCTCAAAATGTATTTTATGATTTTAATAATGATGGTGAGTGGGCAAATGAGGAATTAGTAGGTACGTATACTGAAATATTAGACCCAGTTTTATCAGAACCTTACATTACTAATCAATATAATGCTAAAAAAAGAATATGGGCATGGACAGGTTCACCAGTAATAGGTATAGACTTCTTTTCAGAATCTAAAGTTTACTTTTTTAATACTTGGGTGAATTTTTATCCAGAACAAAAAGATTTAAGTGTACCTGGTGTTGCTACTGTTACCTCAGGTAACGATGTTGAAATAAAAGCTTTTGGTATGGAAGCAGATTGGGCACCTACAGAAAATGTATTTGAATATGATGGTGGTGTAGAAGCTGGATTAAAACTAGGTAAAAAGTTTACCTTAGCTATATCCGGAGAAATATCAAACTATTATGGTGTACAGGATTACAAAACCACAATAGGGATTAAATATAAACTGTAAAATTATGAAATATACTGAATTACCTAATAAACACGACAATATCCCAAACTGGGATAAATTTTTGCAAGAAGAAAAAAAAAGTAATAGGATAAAGTACTTAGAAAGTGAATTAGCAGCCAAAGATAGGTTAGACGGTTATGTTTTAGCGGGTTTTATAGAAGAATTAAAAATATTAAAAAATGAGAAAGACAACTAAAGTAAGGTTAATTAGTGGATATCTTGTGATATTCTTTTTAATGTTATTAAGTTCAAAAAAAGTTACAGGTCAAACTTTAACACTACAAGACCAACAAACACTAGAACCCATACCTTTTGCCAATATATCTACTAAACAATTACTTATTAGTGAAGGTAGTAACACCACCTATAGAGATTCTATAATAAGAGGTACAACTACCGATATAAATGGTCACGCTAATCTATCACAGTTTCCAGATAATGTAATACTAGAAATTTCATTTATAGGTTATGAGACACGTAAGATAACTAAAAATGAAATGGCTAAAAAAGATTATGTAATCTTATTAGCACAATCTTCTGAATATCTTGATGATGTAGTAATATCAGCAAGTAAATTTAGAGAGAAAAGAGAAAATGTAGCGTATCAAATTCAATCAGTGGATATTAAACAAATTAAAAATGCAAATGCATCTACCACAGCTGACCTATTGACAGTAACCCAAGGAGTTACTATTCAAAAATCTCAACTAGGTGGTGGTTCACCCATAATAAGAGGGTTTGAAGCAAATAGAGTTTTACTTGTAGTTGATGGTGTTAGAATGAACAATGCGATATATCGTTCAGGTCACGTACAAAATAGTATAACTGTTGACCCGAATGCTCTGGAAATAGTAGAAGTAGTGTTTGGACCTTCGTCAACTATATATGGTAGTGATGCTCTAGGTGGTGTAGTTCATTTTTATACTAAAAAGCCGGTATTTAGTAAAAATGATAAAACTTTTATTAAATCAAATGCTGAATTTAGATACGGAACAGCAGCAGATGAATATTCTTTTCACATAGATAATAATATTGGTTGGGATAATATAGCTAACTTCTTTTCTATTACCGTAAAACAATACGGTGATTTGAAAATGGGTGAATGGCGACTTCACGGATATGATGATTGGGGATTGGTCCATCATTATATAAATCAAGATGATGAAATGATATTAAATGAGAATCCAAATATTCAAGTAGGTACAGGATATCAACAAATTGACATATTAAATAATACATCATGGAGAGTAAACGAAGAAGTGTTTATTAGGTTAAATAACCAATTTTCTACTACATCAGACATACCAAGATATGATAATTTACAAGACTATAAAGACGGGAATCTAAAATGGAGTGAATGGTCATATGGTCCACAAACAAGATTTATGACATCATTGGATATAAATTCCTACAAGACTAGTAGGTTTTTCGATGGTCATAATATAACACTCGCGTACCAATTCATAGAAGAAGATAGGATTACAAGAAAATACCAATACGATGAATATAATAATACTTACATAGACGCTCATGTGACTAGTTTAAATTGGGACTTTACATTAGATAAATTAGTTTATGGGTTAGAACTAACCCATAATAACATACTATCAACAGCTACAGAAGGAACACAAACAAGATATCCATCAGGTGGTAGTAATTTATCTACCGCAGCATTATATGGTTCATATAAAAAAGAAGTAAATAAATATTTTGTATGGAATACGGGATTGAGATATTCTAGAGTGTTAGGTGATATGGTATTTAGAGAAACAGACCCAGTATTTGTAACTGATGAGATAGAGTTTAATAATGGAGCACTTACAGGTAATCTTAATTTAATATATAAACCAGGAAATGATTGGAAATTTGATTGGGTGGTATCATCAGGATTCAGGAATCCAAACATAGATGATTATGGTAAAGTATTTGTTAAAAAAGGTAATATGGTTGTCCCTAATCCGGACTTAACACCAGAGTATGCTTACAATGGTGAGATGAGCATCACAAAAAAATGGGAAAAACTACAGATTACAAGTAATTTATATTACACTTATTTAAAAGATGCGATTGTAAAACAAGATTTAGGTTACTCTCAATTCCATGAATACGAAGAAGTAAATGTTCAAACTTTAATGAATTCTCCTGAAGCTTACATCTATGGATGGTCAATAGGTTCTAAAACTAAACTTCTTCCTTGGTTATCTACTGAAAATTCTTTTAGTTGGCAGAAAGGATATGATGTTACTAACGATGAACCATTAGGTCATATACCACCAGCATTTGGAAAATCTTTATTTAAGATTAAAATAGGTAAACTGGAATATAAACTATGGGGTATATATACTAATTGGAAATACATAGAAGATATGAATTCAAGTGGTGTGGATAACGATGATTTAGGTACTGAAGAAGGGTACCCTTCTTGGTGGACAATTAACACTTCGTTTCAGTATAAAGTAAACGATAATATAAAATTACAGTTGGGTATAGAAAATATATTAGACCAACACTACAGAACATTCGCTTCGGGCATATCAGCTCCAGGGAGAAATGTGATAATTTCATTAAAAACTAATTTTTAAAATTATGGAAAAAGGAATAAAATGTTTAAAATGTTATGGGACATATTTGTTAGCTGGATTTGCTGGTTGGGAGTTCGCTAAAAGTGACTGGATGGTAGCTATCCCAGCTGCTTTAGTCGTAGCTTATATGGCTTATATGTGTTCAACAAGATGTAAAATGTAAATTAAAATGGATGTAGCTAGAACTATAATAACGGTTATATTTTTGGCTGTATTCGCTGCCTTAATTTACTTTGTATTTACGCAAGAGGTTATGGGGACAACCCGTGACCTCTTGTTTATTATTATAGGTGGTTTCCTAAGTTCTTTTCAGAACGTAATAGATTATTGGTTTAAAAAAGATAAACAGGACTGTCAAAATAAAGAATAGTATTTATATATTATGGGATTAGATATATCAGCAGTGTCAAAATTAGAACCAATCAAAGTACCTGAAGGTATAGAAACATGGTCTGATGAGTGGTATGATTGGGAAATGGACCAAGGTGGTGACGTTTATAACGTTTGGAGTTCCCCTAATTTTCCTGAACAAGCTGAAGGGATAGAAGACGGAACTTACATATCAAGAGACGGTCAGTACACTAGTTTTAGAGCTGGTTCTTACAGTGGATATGGTACGTGGAGAGATTGGTTGGCACAAGCAACAATGGGTGGTGTACTAGGTAAAACTGGTGGTGCAACAACTATGTGGGCTAGTGCTGATAGTGGTGATTATGGTTTACCTTTTATGGAATTAATTAATTTTTCTGATGCTGAAGGAACAATAGGTCCCGTTGCCTCTAAAAAACTTTATGCTGACTTTAGAAGATATGAAAGAGATATTATGGATTGGATGGATGAAATGTATCTTACTCGCAAACCAATAACACCACCAGGTTGGAGACAAGAAGAACCACAACCTTTAGACAAAGGGGACTTCGAGTGGTTTCAAAGACAGTACCAAGAGTGGAAAAATGCTTTTAGAATAGCATCAGACAATGGAATAGTAATGTTTCATTAATTATCAATTTAAAACTTGTCAGTTCGATAAGTTTTACTATCATTATAAACATATGGAAAAAATAAACGATTGACTGACTTGGTCAGAAGAAAATTGGTATATTATTTTGATATTATATCTTTTATTGTGTATTATTATGGTAATAAAAGATTATAAAAAAAATAAAAATGGGACAAGGAAAAAGAAAAGACCAAATAGAATTCTCAAGTAGAGTAGTTTTTATAGCTATGATAGGTATAATGTTAGTATTTGCTTTCATTTTGACATCAGATTCTTGTAATAAATTTAATAAAGAAGTGTCAGAAGGTATAAAACAGGACCCAAGACCAACAAATCACATGTCAAACTACTTACCACCAAGTTTTTATAAAGAGTTAGATACTTTAGAACATAATTTAGATAGTTTAGATAAAAGGTTGGATAGTTTATTAAAAGTAGAACAAATAGTTGACAGTATATTAGAAAAAAGAAACAAATAAAATGAAAATATTAAAATCAAATAGACATAAATATAAGTTTGATAGAAGGAGAGCTTTGGAATGTAAATTTGTAGAAAAAAGTAAAAACAATCCAGGTTATTTAAAATACATGGTAACCATAGGTGAAAAAGACGGAACAAAACACACTCAACCAGCTTACGGTAAAGATATGCAAGATGCATTATCTAGATTAATAAATAAAGAGAGAACAGTTAAAGTTGAACAAAAGTTAGAAACTCATACTGGGTTGTTATTCCTGGCGTGGTTAATAGCTATGGGTACTCCAGCATTTTTTGTTGACCAACACACACCTTGGTTTCTTTTGTACACTTTTGGTTCTTTAATATTAGTAATGATAGTTGCCGGATGGTGGTACTCATATATAAATAAAAATTAAAAAATAAAAATGGATTTAAAAGGACAAACACAGTTATCAATAGATGTAGATAAAACAACCGCGTACCAATGTGAAGAATGTGGTAGTGAATTTTTTGAAGAGGTAATTTGTATTAGAAAAATATCACGTTTATTAAGTGGTGCAGCTGACGATTCTTTAATACCTATGAAAACTTATAGGTGTTCAGAATGTAAACATATAAATAAGGATTTCAAAATAGATAAATAAAATGGAGATATTAATATTATTAGTAGTTATAGGTGTAACAGTAATGTTAGGTAGATATGCAATATCAGAGGGGCAAAGACAAGAACGACATAAGAAATTCATAGAAGACATGAATAAATGGGATAGTGGGCGTTCAGAGAATGACCCAGTTAATGTATGGAACAAACATAAAAGAACAAAGAAATAATAGTATGTGGACAATGACAACAACAATTGATAATTTAGAAATAAATTATATTATAAAGAAATAAAATT
>Ga0208666_1000573_pt1 | contig 17089 bp, 25 predicted proteins | sample 5B_taG_FD_184078 | JGI IMG/M metagenome (GOLD analysis project Ga0208666, IMG submission 184078) | Marine viral communities from the Subarctic Pacific Ocean - 5B_ETSP_OMZ_AT15132_CsCl metaG (SPAdes) (version 2) | ecosystem: Environmental > Aquatic > Marine > Oceanic | place: Pacific Ocean...
AAAGTTTTGATATAAGTCAGTTTCTAAGTGCAACAGTTAAGCATGTTAAACGAAATATAAATCTATTAGATAACAGTTTGTTAATAAATAGGTTTGAGGGTAAAGCACCTGAACAAAAGTTTTTAATCGGTGAAACACTACCATTAGCTGTTCCTATAATATTTTCTGCGTCTGGTGATGCTGGAAAAGGTATGATGACTTTGGACTTGGCTATGAAAGTAGCAAGTGGTCAGCCCTTGTCTGCATCTTTCGGTGGTAATATTACCGAGTTCGGTAATGCAATTATTTTTACAGCAGAAGATGATGAAGGTGAAATGCATAGAAGAATTGAACGCTTAGATGCGAACAATTCTAGGTTTAACTATGAACATGAGCTACGAGTCGTGTCTTTGCCGAATGTTGGTGGTGTATTTCCTATACTTCAAGATACACATGATGGCTACAGAACTAGCGATGAGTTTGAAAAGATATATGCACAAATACTACAGATGAGTGATTTAAAGTTAATTGTGTTTGATCCGTTGGCATCATTTGTTCATGCAGATGTAAACTCCGATCCAGCGGCAGGAGCAGCGTTGACTGGACTTCTTGCAAAGATAGCTACAGAAACGGGTGCTTCAGTCATTATGTGTCATCATATGACAAAAATTAAAGATGATACAATTGTATCAACACCTGAACAAGCAAGGAATATGATACGAGGTACGTCAGCATTAGTTGATGGTGTACGTTGTGCTTTTACAATATGGCAAGTTGATGAAGCAACAGGTCGTAGGCGTTGTCAGGACTTAGGTATCGAATACCAAAGAAACAGATGCTTTGATGGTGCAGTTGTTAAATCAAATGGACCTGCAAGGCGTGATATACGTCACTTTATTCGTGATGTATTTACGGGATTATTAGAAGATCGATCTGAAGATATAGCAAGGCTGCATTCAGGTAGTAATAGACAAATAAAGAAAGATGCCTTGTTTGCTTGGATTGCCTTATGTGAGCGTGATGGTAGAGCATTAACACAACAATCGGGAGCTGATGCAATATTGCAAAGAATGGCAGCAGATTCTGATGCACCTAAAGTTTTAGACAACGCAACACAGCGAACAATTGATGGATTAGTCAGAGAATTATTGAATGAAGTTAGAATATCTAAGTATTCTTTTTCTAGGTCAGGTGGTCGTAAGTGGCTTGGTACTGTAGACGGAGACATGAGTAGAGGCGAGTATGATGCAAGAACAGCAACAGAAAACTTATAAACTTCCAGACAATAACGTCTGCATATCCTTTAGTGGAGGTAGAACCAGTGCCTTTATGCTTCATCATATATTGGAAGCTAACAACGGATTACCTGATAATGCCTTGGTTTGCTTTCAAAACACTGGTCGTGAAATGCCACAAACATTAGACTTCGTAAATAATTGTTCGCAAAAATGGGATGTAAAAATTACCTGGTTAGAATATGATTTGAACGAAGAAAACAAACATGTATTTAAAATTGTTCGCTATGACAACGCAAGTCGTAAGGGTGAGCCGTTTGATAAATTAATAAATAAACACAACAGATTACCCAATCCTATGTCTAGGTTTTGTACGGGCAGCTTGAAAAGAGATACGACATCTAAGTATTTAAGAAGCCTTGGTTGGAAGAAGTGGCACAACGCTTTGGGTATAAGGTCAGATGAAAAGCACAGATGCAAACCTGGTTTTGCAAATGGCTTCTACCCTTTCTATCCCATATGTGAAGCTAATCACTCCATATTTGATGTTGATAGGTTTTGGCACAAACAAGATTTTAAATTAGATTTGCCTGTTGTTAATGGCAAAACTATTAAAGGTAATTGTGATTTATGTTTTTTAAAGTCTGAATCACAGCTTGCATCAATGGTGAGAGACCACCCTGAACTAGCAAAATGGTGGATTGATGCAGAAGAAAGAACTGGTAGACAGTTCGAGAGAGGAAGAAACTTAAAGAAATTCGCAGAGTTTGTTGATAGACAGCAAGATTGGATATTCAACGATGAAGCGTACTTATGCCAAGCTGATGGAGGAGATTGTACGGGATGAAAATAGTTGATTTATTTAGTGGGATTGGTGGCTTTAGTTACGCTGCTGAGAAATTAGTGGGTGGCTTTGAAACAGTTGCCTTTGTAGAAAGAGAAACTTATTGCCAAAAAGTCTTGCGAAAACATTGGCATAATGTTCCAATATTTAGTGATATAAGGAGTTTTGATGGAAAAGAATTTAGAGATGCAGACATCGTTGTTGGAGGATTCCCTTGCCAACCCTGGTCAGTCGCAGGAGAACAGCGAGGAGATTCAGATGACCGTGATCTCTGGCACGAAATGGTTAGGGTTATTGAAGACATACGACCTCGATGGATCATTGGGGAAAATGTGCGAGGCTTTGTTAACATGCCAATGGGCCTCAAAAGAAGTCTCTTTGACTTGGAGAGTATCGGATACAAAGCCGCACCATTTATTATTCCAGCTTGCGCCGCAGATGCCAAACACAGACGAGAACGATGTTGGATTGTGGGCCACACCGAACACGATGGATCATTTACCTCAAAGGTCAGAAGAAGCTACAATCCGAATGATGAACGGACATCGGAAAGGTCGCAGCAAACCTTCCAATTTGAGGGAGCAAGTGGACGAGAACACGATGAAGATGTGGCCCACGCCAACAGCGACACCGAGAGGCGCACACACGGGAAAGATGTCGGGGTCAGTAAGCGAGGACGGGAAGACATCAATTCGGGGAAACGGAACAAAGTTCGGAGCGACACTTCAAACAGCAGTTGCGATGGCAGAGAAAAAGAAAAGGGAGATGTACCCTACACCAACGGCTCGGGATTACAAGGACTCGGGGGAGAACCTGGATCTATATCGGAGCAAGAGGCAAGACACTCAATTGGGGGTAATAGTCAAGAGAATGAGCGAGATAGACGACTCGAAATCGGATCAGGACCAATCTGGTGGAAGCCTGAACCCCGAGTGGGTCGAGTGGCTCATGGGGTATCCAATCGGACACACCGAATAAAATCCTTGGGGAATAGTATAGTTCCTCAAGTAGCTGCAAGGTTATTTTGGGCAATAAAGGAGGCAGAAAATGAGCGAACAAAGTAGACGAAGAACATGGGATGTAAAAAGAACATGGGTTGCAGCAGCGCAGCCCATACCAAAGACGAACATTTGTTCGGTTTGTGGTAAGCCAGGTGCTTCGTATTCAATTAATAACGGCTGGTCTTGGTTTTGTTGGCCCTGTAAACCTGATGATGCTACATGGGATGTTCGCTATGACTAGTAGCGAGAATTACAATGCTTTGAAAAAAGTATGTAAAGAAGCTATGAATACGAAGACAGAACCCGACCCAAACGAACAATTATTTGAAGACGATCCAAGAGCTGCAAAAGAAGTCGAATACGGCAAAGTTCAAAAAAAATATACTCATATGGAAACAAAAAGTATTTTAGATGAATTTTAATGCTTGACACTAGGCTATGAATACCTATATAACTATCTTGTTCTAGCAAAAAAGGAGATGGACATATGCCTAAAACTAATATGACATTCATTAGAGGTGATCAATCGCTACCTACTGATGAGTTATTCCAAAGCGATAATATGATTAAAGTAAGATTTCCAGTTAATGCCCAGTCGAAAGCAAGGGGTATTGGTAGCGAAAGAATGTGGGTCGAGGTTCTTAGTGGTACTGCTAAAGATGGTGTTGGCGAGATTAATAACGTACCTGCTTTTTCTGATTTTAATCTTGGAGACCTTATCTCTTACGAACTTAATGAAGAAGATGGTGTTTACTATTTTGGTAAGTTAATCAAAAGCAAGGGAGGTAGTGCTGATGTCAGGTAATAAAGGTTTTGACGACCATTATAAGCAGCTTGAGGGTTTTAAAATCAAGCAATATGTAGGCATGGTTGATGACGATGGCTACAATGGTTTCCCAAAGTTTGTGCTAACGAAGAGAGGCTATAAAGACATAGCCATTGAAGTTAGTTGCGATCCCGAGGGCAATGGTGGTGGTTTCTTATTTATAGGAGATGCCGATGCTTAGTCCTTTAGAGAAAAAGAGAGCATCATATCTTTCATTTTTTAAAGATGGTGTTGCCGATGGTTTATTATCAGGCATTATTGATGATAGTAAAAGGTCTTCTGCTTACTATAAGCAAGGTTATGATTTTGGTTTGGTCATGTATGCAAAGTCAAGATTAGACATTGCTGCTGAAATGGAGAATGATAATGAATAAAAAAGATGACATGATGCCTAATTGGGCTGAAGCTATACTTGAAGTCGAGGGTTTGATTAATGAGGAAGTTAGCAAGCTAACCAAAAGAGGAGAGCATAACATAGCTAAAATCCTTATGAACTCTTTAAAGGTAATTAAAAGAGGATATTAATATGAATAAGTTTATTGTGTTGCATATCTTACAGACCACTCCTATCAAAAGGAGTGGTTTTGTGTATAAAATTAAAGAATTTTTTAATAAAATATTTAGGAAAAGGAGAAGTGATGAAAGATTTTAATCATTGTCAAGTGTGTGGAGATAGACTCAAAGTTGTAAACATAACAAGAGAAAAGCCACGAACTTGTTATATGTGTCTTGGAGACAAGGCTAGTGGGTCTCCTGCTTTGAGAGAAATCTTTGAGAAATTACAAAAAAATCCAACACCAGTCGATGAAGATGGAGCAATGTTTGAAGACGATCCCAGGGCATTAAAAGAAAACGATACCCAAAGATATGTTAGAAAACCACAAGAAATACATTTTGGTGTGTCAGAGGTCGCTAGTATGGCTTCTAGGGGTAGTAATTACTACAAGTATAAAAGAGGTTCTGCAAATGATGGAACACGGTACACTTATAAAAAGGATAAAGATTAATGTCAGAACTTATTTGTAATCTTCCAGCACAACAAGTGTGGGTTCGTAAAGAGTATCTCCGTGATCTTAAAGACGGTCATGGAGAGTTTGTTAAAGGTGTTTGGGTTACTGCAAAGTCTATGGCTGGTCGAGCCTTTTACTTTGAAACCTACCTACCTGAATATGGTGCTTTGTTCGATAAGCTACCTATCAGCGCCTTTCTATCAGAGCCTAAAAAACCTAAGTTGGATATGGATTTGCCCAACCTACAGTTTTGGAACTGCATGGATTATAATATTACGTCTATCTATAAACAATTTATAGGCAGCATGGATTTTGAAATATTAACCAGGGATTTTGGTATCGTTAAAGGTGTTTATATATGCACATTGGATAACTACCACAATCAACCTGATGTTATTGATTATAGCACTAGCGAATTACCTTCCGAACATAAGTCTTTCAATCTGCTTGAATTGGATAACGGTCAATATTGTCTATATCCGAACAATAGAATGAGAGTGTTTGACAATAGCCTTACACCACAAGAGCCACTTAAACCTGATTTCTTGGTTAGTACAATCGAGTATCAAGTTGAAAATGGCAATAACACTAGGCTTGGCGATACCGATGAATACTTTTGGAAGACGAAAAAGGAATCTAAAAATGGTTAAAATGTTTGTGTTAATATGTGTCGTTTGGGTTGAGGGTAGCCGTTATGACGGCGGTCAACAACAATGCATGATGCATGAAAGTCAAGTTAAGTATATGACGTTGGATCAATGCCGCAGCGATATACCAAAAAGCGAACAATTAATAGAAGCAGCTATATATGATAATTTTGGCGAAGAGCCTATAGATCATCAAATTATGGCTAGTTGTATGGGAGGAGCATAATGAGAAAACTGCCTAAAGAAAAGTTTGTTATCCATTGTAAGGAAACAAAATATTACATGGTTCAGATCGAAGCCGATAACTACGAACAAGCCGTGAAACAATGGGAAAACATAGCTAAGAGGCGTGATTACACTACGCTTCATAGCAATATGGAAACCCAAAGCGTTAGTCAGGAGGTGTAAATGCCTAAGAAAAAACAAACAAAATGTGCCGAGTGCCAAGAAAAAATTGTCATTGGCATGGAACTGGTGATGAATAACCGAACAATTTGCCTCGGGTGTGCCACAGAAAAAGGCATCACTCAACAGTTAACATCATCCGTGCTGCACCACATGAATTGTTCGTATGATGTATATTCATGCCCTGAATGCTACAGAAATTACGATCAGATGATGCGACATTTAGGCTATGTTTGTACCCTTAATGGTACGTTCTATAAACGCACCGATGACCCCAAAATTGTGGTGCTTTATGAGTGATTTACTTACCACTTACCAACTTACCACGGTAAGTAGATTGGTCGGTAAGTTGGCAAACCCTTGTGTAGCCTCGGTTTGCGTAAATCTACTTACCGAGGTTACTTCTTACCACGGTAAGTTAATTTTAGGTTGTAAGTCATTGATTTTGCTCCTACTTTTTTACTTACCGAACTTACCCCCTAAAGGGGGTATAGGTGGGTGGTAAGTAAACCACCCCACCTTACCCTATAGAACCTATTTAAATGGAGATAAAATAAGATGCCAAAGGTAGCACAAGATTTAACTAAAGAACAAAGATTAGCAGGTTGGAAAAGATTGACTGATAAGCAGCAAGACTTTCTTAATAACTTTATGCATAAGGATATGACGCAGACTTCTGCAGCTAGGTCAGCAGGATACGCAAATCCAGGAGTCGATGCCGTCAGGTTGCTCCGTAACCCAGTTGTCCAAGAGCGTTATCAGGAAATGCGTGACGAAGCACAAAGTCGGTTCGGGGTCACCATTGATAAGTCGGTGCGTGATCTACTCAAAATCCGTAACGAAGCATGGGAGTCAGGTAAATTCGGTGAAGCTATCAGGGCTGAAGAACTACGCTTAAAGGCTACTGGACTGCTTGTAAATAAAGCACATGTGCTACATGAGCGTACAGATAGCATGACAAGAGAAGAAATTCTGTCAAAACTTCAGGAATTTCAAGACATTGCCCATAAACGCATGAAAATAGCGAACAAATCCCATAACGAGCCAATTACGATAGAGCAAAATAATGTAAAACCCACTAAATAGCGAATTTACTTGGCGGGTCGGGTCAGGCGTTCACCATCGGGTTTCGGGGGTGTTGGGCTTTCGGGCTGGTCGGGCTTGAATTGTTCGGTATTTCGGGCAGCAGCATAGCCCGGGTCCACGCCAAATTGTTCGGTGTCGGGATTCGCTGTTGCGTCCAGACCGCACAATTGTTCGGGGTCGGGCTGCCTGGATCTCCCAGTGCGAAGGAAACTCACAATTGTTCGCAAATATACCCAGCTGTGACCAGAGGCCCCTGGTTAAAACCGCACAATTGTTCGCATTTACCCAGCTGGGCCCTGGCGTCAACTGAATATACGCTGCTAAATAAAAATAAAAAAAATGTTTTTAGTTGTTGACATGTAGGAACTGAAAGCCTATATTAATAATAAGACAAACAAAAACAGCCAAAGGAGAAGAAAAATGAGTAAATTTCAAAACTCTTATCTTGTTGATAACTTCGCAGAGTGTGACGGTTGCAAGAACTTATTCCATGAAGACGAAATTGTAGCATCTGTTCAGATGCCTTACTATGCATGTAAAGACTGTGAATATGATTTAATTAAACAAATGGGAGAAAAACAATGAGTACATTAGAAAGCAACGTAATCAAAGCACTTGAGCCGATCATAAATCAATCTAACGACCAAGAAGACCCTAGAGTGATTGCTTTATCAAAATATTTGGACTTGGCACTTGAGCCAAACATAACTTACGAGTCAAACGACATCTATTCTTTTGATGGCGAAGAATATATGATTTTAACTGATGACGAAGCAGACGAAAAAGTTGCAGAATATATTAAGGAAACTGTTTGGGCATTTAATCCAAGTTTTTTATCTTGCCATAGTGGTATTGATGAAGACGTTTTTAAGTTGCTTCAAGAAAAATGCGAGTCAGCAAACGAAGCTATATTGAAGTTAATAAAAGATTTCGATCATTTTGTAGAAGATGCAGTTGCTTCAGACGGCAGAGGTCATTTCTTGTCATCGTATGACGGCTACGAGAACGAGCAAGAACACGACAGAGAAACATATTACATCTATAGAACCAACTAATTCCGTTGGCTGGAAGAGAAAAAGGGCAACCTTCGGGTTGCCTTTTTTTGTGCCTGAATTAAAAATTGTTCGCTTGCAGCAACACTGGTTCCTTTTTCCAGGTCGGGGTCGGACTTCACAATTGTTCGCAATTGCGCTGCAGCATGCGTCACAGCACGGCTACCTTCCTGAACCACAGCTGGGGGCCCTGGTGAAAAAGCGAACAATTGTTCGTTGCCTCCCAGCTGTATCTAGGTTACAGCTGCTGCTGTAATAAATTATGTCATATGACATATTATTTATTGACATGGAGGAACTCAATGCTTATATTAGTATTAATTAAATAAGCCAAAGGAGAGACAAACTAATGTTATACGCATCTTACGGTGCAAACCTTAACAAGAAGAACATGAAAACAAGAACCCCAACGGCAGTACCTTTGTATGGTACTGTCTTAAAGGATTGGAAACTAGTGTTTAATACAGTAGCTGACATCAGACCCTCAAAAGGGGATGAGGTTCAGATAGGTTTGTGGGAAATACAGAAAGCAGATGAGAAAGCACTTGATAGATTCGAGGGCTTCCCTCATTTGTATAAAAAGAAAATGATCCATGTAGATGGTTTAAATGCCATGACTTACGTCATGTCTAGGAAAGGAGTGGGTTTACCATTCAAACATTACTACGATAGCATTGCACAAGGGTACAAGGACTTCGGTCTTGATGAAGATCATCTTGCTTGGGCCTTGAGAGATGCTTACAGACAAGCAGATCGGACACAAGAAATCCTGAAGATGGGAAGGGCTTCGGGCTAGATCCTTTAATTTGTTCGGTAAAAACCCCAGTTGCAGCACGCTTCTGGGGTTTTTCTTTGTTCGGAGCCTGGATCTGCCGGGCTTCGGGAGCGAACAATTGTTCGGTTTTTAACCAGATCCTCCAGGGAAACAGCAGCCTGCGCTGCACAGGTTGCCGCTGTAGCTGTTGCGTCCTGGTCAAATTGCGAACAATTGTTCGGTTTTCTGACCAGTGCCCAGGCAGAAGGCTCGGACTCGGACTCGGGATCGGGTCGGGCTTCGGGTCGGGGTTGGACTTGTTCGGTATTGGGTCTTGCAGCCACCAACTTGCAGCATAATCCTGAAAAAAATTGCGAACAATTTCCAAAAAAAAAGACAAAAAAAAGCAAAAAAAATGCAATTGTTCGCATTTATCGTTAGGTATATAATGCCTATTGTGGTACAATCTATGAGTAAATGAAATCAAATAGCCAATGGAGTATAAATTGAATATTTTACAAAACACAAACAGAACTAGTCTTACAATGGGATTGGAGTTCGAGGGAGTTTTTACTAGTCGTGGAAACACTCAATCAATTAGTGAACTACAAACAGTTTTTAATAATGATGAAGAGTTAAACTTTATCCAAGTTAAAACAGACGGAACACATGGAGTTGATTTTGAAATAGCATTTCCAATATTATCAATTGATAGTGAGTTATCGTGGTACTATGTTAACAAGGTTTTAACATTACTTGTTAATAATGGTTGTAGTGTTAAAAAGTGTTGTGGAGTTCATGTGCATATAGGTTTAAAACCTATATCAGCCAATATAACAAATGATGCCTTTACTAAACTATCAATCGATAAGTATAGAACTAATAGATCATATGTGTCTCAATCTTCTAGTTCTTTTGATGATGTTTTAGACAATGCAATAATTAAAGATGTTGTTTTAAGATATGCTATTCATCAATTAGACATTAACAAAATATTTCCACCTAGTAGAACAAATAACAGATTTTGCCAAGGTTTAGAATTATGTGTTGATGCCATTCGTCAATGTGACGGTTCTGTATCTTCTTTAATGAATGCTATTCAAAGGCATTCATCAACTAATAGAAGAGACAAATTTTTTGCTATCAATCTTCAATCATATGCAAGATATGGAACTATTGAATTTAGACAACATGGAGCAACACTTGAAAGAGACAAGGTAAAACCATTTGTAATGATGTTAGCTAATATGTTTAATCATTCTATTAATAATAGATTGTTAGCTAATAATAGTAGAATTGAAAGGCAAGACTTACCTAATCAACCTTTCAATCCTAATTCTAAACTAGGTTTGTTGTGGTCTTTATGTAAAACAGATAATGGAGCAACTACAAGAGAGATCATGGCACATTGTGGGATTGATAATGCTAAATCTGTTAGAAGAACTATTTCAACTATTAGATCAAAGTTTAGTCATCATTCTGTAGAGTGTTTAACACAACAACACTACAATCATAGATATGGAACTAGTAATGAACAACATGATTTAAATGGTTATAAAATACCTAGTTATATAGATGTTGCAATAACATCTAATTCAATTGATGAAAGTGTAGAAGATCATTTTCTAATAGGTTTAGAAGATGAATATAAAACATATCTATTAAATAGAATTACACATTTTAGCTAATGTGTATTTCTTAAATCTAATTAAGATAACCTATAATATTTTATAGGTTATTTTTTTGTCTACAATTCGGTGGGGGCGTACCTATACACGCCCCAAAATAATAATTGTTCGATCTGGTCAGCAACGCACTTAGTTTTCCAGATACGCCCACCATGTTTTTGAAACACGACCCAAAAAAAATTTTATAAAAAAAATATTGACGCTTTAGGCACTGATGCCCTATAAGTACTTTATGCCTAAGTATAAACTAGAATATCCAACGAAGTCGTATTTTGAATCCCCTGGACCAGAGGGGGTCATTGACGAGCTATACAAGACGTTTGTAGGCGCTGACCCGATAAGGGGAGACTTCGTAAGAACTTGTGCAGCGATTGCGTGCAATTGGACTGGTAAGCCGGTGAGGTTTGGGAGTGATTTGGACTTTGCTAAAGATTTAATGCGTTATGGAATATTGGAGGAGATGCCAAATGAAGAAGAACGAAAAGAGTTATTGTGATTGGAGTGGTTCTGAGCTGCGTGAGAAGCGTAAGTTATTAGGTTTAAGTCAAATTGTGATGGCACAGAAGCTAGGATTGAGTGAGAGGGGTTATAGATGTTATGAGACTGACACTTATCAGATACCGATACCGATCAAATATGCAGTTTTGTACCTGATGAATGATGGCGAGGCTAGTAAGAGTCATGCTGAAGTGCGTGATTTCGATGAAAATGACAATCCATTGAGTGAATTTGACAAAGAGAGGATATGGAAGTTGAGTAACGCTATATCTCACATGATTCCAGAGGCTGAAAAGATGAATGATAGGGTATATGTGTCCAAAGTTTTGTTGCAGTGCGACAAAGAAATGCAACTGATGTTGTCAAAGATGAATTAATCGTATATCATAGCTTCAAAGACTAGTTTTTTTGGAGATTTTTCATGGTTAATGGTCCTATGGGTGGATTTATGGGTACGCCTCCTGCTCCTGCACAGCCACCACAAGTAAATTTCACGACAACTGCTGAAAGCAGGGGTGGTTTTAACAATTTCTTGAGATCAATACCATCGACAACAGCTATGACCCCGATTCCTCCAATGGGGTCATCCCCTATGCCTCCTATGGGTGGCAATCCGATGGCGAATATTGATATATTCAATCAGCCATCTGGTATGATGGGCATGAATCAGCCACAAATGAATCCGATGATGCAACAACCTATGCAAGCACCTATGAATATGGGTGTTGGTCTTATGGGTACACCTGTTCAGAGTTTCTTTGATGGTGGTCAAGTTGATGATTTTGGAGATTTTTCAAGTGTTGGAGACGATGCTCCTAGCGTAGATAATGACGATGGATTTAGTTTTTCTGATGATACAGTAAGGGATACATCTGCTAGTGATTTCACGGTTGGTGATACAGAAGACAGGTCTCAATCTGATAATTTTCAATCTGCGTTAGATAATATCACTTTAGGTTCTGATAACAGCATGTTTTCAAATGATCCTGCTTCTGCTACACCTATGGGATTATCTTATCCATCTGGTCAGAATTTTGGTAACAGACCTACAATTAATGCAAATGATTTAAATCTTCTTAAATCAGAAATAAACAATAGAAACGAGATTTCTTTAACTGAAGAAGACAGTTTTTTTAATAAAGACGGTTCTATGAAGCAAAGTGGCATAGATGAGTTAAATAAAAGAAATGCAGCTGATTTACAGTTAGTTCAAGCTGGTGATATTCCTGTATCTAATTATATATCTTCAGGTAATGTTTTGGACAATCTTGATTTAAGCAAGGGCCTTGCTCTTGATAAAGATACAATAGATCCGTTTGACATACAGCCTACTTTTCAAAACTTTGGATTATCTGGGGCTAATTTACCTAATGTAGATTCACCGAGAAGCACAGTTGTGCAAGATCAAGTTAAAGCTATTGCTAATTTAGTTGGCGATAGAGATCAGACGATAGGTGAGAAGTTACAACAGAATATTTTAGAAGAAAGAGGTAGAGCATTAGGTCCTACAACTTTTAGTGATGACTTGGCTGGTGGAACGGGTAGAAGTGAACCATTTTCAGGTCCTGATTTAGACGCAAATAGATCGAGAGGCACTAGGAATATAGATGATGAGGCTTCTTTTTTACCAGAAATTCCAGACGCAGCGAAAATATTTGGTGGAAGAAAAATAAGTAATTTACCTACAGGTTCAACGACAACAAGACCAGAAGATTTTGAAGAAAACGTAGGCAGAAAGTTTGACGCTGATCGTATGGCAGACATTGAGAGATTGTATAATATCAATGTTGGTCAAGCCGGATTAGGCACAGGTAAAGATAAAAATTTTATTGATAGTTCAAAAGGTACAGAGCCTACATTTCTTGAAGGATTGGGTTTACCTTCAATTTTAAGTGCTATTGATCCTGGAAAAAGATCAAGAGAATCAATGGCTAACGAAATAGCATTAGGCAGACCTATGGGATTAGGTGAAACATTTTTTGGGTATAAATCTCCAGATTTAAGAACACAAACTATGGAAGATTATATGTCGAACACTCAAAAGAATGTTTTGAATGAAGCAGGTGATTCAGAAACAGTGTCACGAAGATTGCCAGACAATCAATTAATCAGAAACGATAGTGGTCGTGTTATTGGTATAAGAGATGCAAGTGGTAGGTTAGTTTCTGGCATGGACCCGAATGCTCCTATGGACACAGGTAATGACAATAACGAAAATCCATTAATACTTAGACCGATAACAAAAGCAAAAGAAGAAGAAGATATGATTAAAAAGCCACCAAATGTTATAGGTGGTGGTGTTCTTCCATCTACTCCGACACCTCAATCTGTTGTTGTTGATTCACCATTTACAAGTAATATTGGTGACTACACGCCAGTTAATTTTAGTACAGGCGATTTAAACGATCTGATTGCTAGTTTAACTGGAGTAGCGGCTCCTCAATCTATGGCTCAAGGTGGCGTAGCTGGATATGCAGAAGGTGGTTTAATAAGTGCTGTGGATAACTTTTTAGCGTCAGTCTAATGAATGAACAGATAAAAGCAGAGGAATTTGCAGAATATCTAAGTGACGATGAGCTTTCCAAGTTAGCTCCCTTGCTTGATAGACTTTCTATGTTAGAAAATCAAAAAAAAAGCCAAGATAATTATTTAAAGTTTGTAAAGAAGATTTGGCCCACCTTCATTGAGGGTAAGCATCATAAGATTTATGCAGACAAATTGCAACAAGTGGCAGACGGCAAGATCAAGCGTTTAATTGTTAACATGCCGCCGAGACATACGAAATCAGAGTTTGCGAGTTACTTGTTTCCTGCGTGGCTGATGGGTAAAAGACCTGATTTAAAGATAATACAAGCGACACACACGGCAGAGTTAGCTGTTGGATTTGGTCGTAAGGTAAAGAACTTAATTGATAGCGATGATTTCAGGGATATATTTCCTGATATTAAATTGGCTAGTGATGCGAAGGCATCAGGTAGATGGTCAACAAATGGTGGAGGAGAATATTATGCTGTTGGGGTTGGTGGTGCTTTGGCTGGTCGTGGAGCTGATTTGTGTATTATTGACGATCCTGTATCTGAACAAGACGCATTAAGTCCGACAGCTTTGGACAGCATTTACGAATGGTATACGTCAGGTCCTAGACAGAGATTGCAGCCAGGAGGCTCAATTATCATTGTTATGACAAGATGGGGTATTAAGGATTTAACAGCGAGAGTTATATCCAAACAAGCTGAAGGAGGTGCAGATAAATGGGAAGTCGTGGAGTTTCCTGCAATATTTCCAGATACAAACAATGTACTTTGGCCCGAATATTGGAGCAGAGAGGAATTAGATGGAGTCAAAGCGTCAATTCCCGTAGCCAAGTGGAATGCACAATATATGCAGAACCCAACGGCAGAAGAAGGAGCGATTATAAAAAGGGAGTGGTGGAATGTTTGGGATAATTCTGAACCACCTCCGTGTTCCTATATCATACAATCATACGACACCGCTTTCAGTAAAAGTGATCGTGCTGATTTTAGTGCTATTACTACTTGGGGGATATTTACTCCCGTAGAAGGTGAGGGCGATGCGATTATTTTACTTGATGCTGAAAAGGGCAGATGGGATTTTCCAGAGTTGAAGCAAAGAGCTTATGAATTAAGCGATGCGTATGAACCTGACATGATTTTAATAGAGCAAAAAGCTAGTGGTACGCCTTTAACACAAGAGCTTAGACGTATGGGTATTCCTGTTACACCCTTTACACCGAGCAAAGGTGCTGATAAGTTTGCAAGAATGAATGCTTGTGCGCCTGTCTTTGAAAGTGGTATGGTGTGGAGACCAGATGCTAATTTTGCAGAGGAAGTTGTTGAAGAATGTGCTAGTTTTCCACATGGCGACCATGATGACTTGGCAGATTCGATGACACAGGCTATACTAAGATTCAGACAAGGTGGTTTTATATCCACACCAGACGATGAGGAATTTGAACCAGGATATAGAAGAAAAATGGAGTATTACTGATGCCAGGAAAATTATCTAAGAGTAAACAAAAATCTTTAAGAATTATGGAAAATATAGAGAAAGCGAGCAGAAAAGCTGCAGGTAAAGATTTTGTACCAAAAAAAATTAGAATGAATGAAATGATGGATGAAATTGCAAAAGTGATGGGAGACCCTAACTACAAAGTAAAAGCCAAAGGTGGAGCTGTAACACCTATGGAAATGGGTGGCGAAGTCATGGACACAACCAAAGCTATGCCCGTTGGTATGATGGACGGTGGTAAAGTCAAGCCTATGAAGATGAATATGGGCGGTGTTGTTCCCGGCAGAGGTGGAAAGTTCAAAGGAGTTAGATAATGGCAGCATCAAATGATAAACTTGCAGACGATCTAGCAAAAGCTGGAGAAAAAAGAGGCGTTGATGAAATATTAGGAGTAGATACTGAGCCAATGTCTGTAAGGCAAATAAGAAAATTACTTGTTAATAAAGGGATTTTGCCTAGAAAAATGAATATGGGTGGCGTTGTACCTGGTCGTGGTGGTAGTTTTAAAGGAGTTAGATAGTGTCAGACGAAGCCGACAGAATCAGAACTTACCAAGAATTAGCAAGGCGTGGTCAAGCTGTGCCTGGTAAGAACTTTGGAACTGGCGTTACTCCTAAGACAAAAAAAATAGTGCCAAAGGTTAAAGTAATCGATACAACCAAAATGAAGCAAATTAAGTTACTGAAATATGGTGGTGATGTGAATAAAAAGAAAGACCCAAACGCTGCTTTAAAAAGTGTAGCTAAAACTATAGAACAAGTTCAAAGTGGTAAGACAGGTATTAAAACAGCAGATAAGCAGAAGAAAAAAGATGCTGTGCAAATGTCTTCTTTAAGAAAACGTAGTCGTAAAACTCCAAAGGTTAGCGTTAAAGCACAAACTTTTGATATTACTCCCAAAAAAGGTGGAGCATTTGACGTTAACAAAAACACTATTTTTCAAGCGGCAAATGGTGGCGAAGTTATGAACATGACTAGATCAATTATAATTAACCCAAAGACAGGAGAGTAATATGGCTCAACCAAAGGCAAAGCCAAAGAATTTTAAGAAGACTGTAGAAAAACAAAAAAGAGATAAAGCTATAGCAGATGGCGATATGACTGTTGGTGACTTCAATGAAATGACTCCATCAATGATGCAGGACTTTTACAAGAACGCAAGTAAAGTTAAAAAGATGGAAGGTGGCGGAGAAGCTGTGCCATCAAAGTTCAAAGGTTTTTCAAAATTACCTGAAGGCGTTCAGCAAAAGATTGACCCTAAGTTAGCATCTAAATATGAAATGGGTGGCAAAGTTGAAAAATACGGTGGTGGCGGTAAAGTCAAAGGTGGCAAGATGTCATGTCGTGGTATGGGTGCTGCAGTTAAAGGTGGCGGTTACACAATTAGTTAGGATTTAAAATGGCGATTGAAAAAATAAACGGTATTGATGGTGTAATTCCTCCAGAGATAGAATCTAGCTTAATTGAATTAGCACAACAGCCTATACTTGAAGGTGTTAATGAATTAGAAGATGGATCAGCTATTATTGGTGAAATGGAAATGGAGGCAGAAGCTCCCATTGCTATTCCGTTTGATGCAAACCTAGCCGAACATATTGACGAAGATGTTTTATCAGAAATATCTAACGAAATTACTGGCAATATTGAAGACGACACAAATTCAAGAAGCGATTGGGAAGAACAATATAAAGGTGGACTAGAACTTCTTGGTATGAGTTACGAAGACAGATCAGAACCTTTCGAGGGAGCATCTGGAATAGTGCATCCACTACTTGCTGAATCTGTGACGCAGTTTCAGGCACAAGCATATCGTGAAATGCTACCCGCTGGAGGACCAGTTAAGACTTCAATCATTGGAGCAGAAACTCCAGAAGTAACAGCTCAAGCAGAGCGTGTTAAAAACTACATGAATTACCAAATAACTTATGAAATGGAAGAATATGATCCTGAATTAGATCAGATGTTATTTTATCTTCCAATCGTAGGTTCAGCATTTAAAAAAGTTTACTTTGATCCAACAATGCAAAGAGCCGTTA
>Ga0208666_1000575_pt1 | contig 17071 bp, 10 predicted proteins | sample 5B_taG_FD_184078 | JGI IMG/M metagenome (GOLD analysis project Ga0208666, IMG submission 184078) | Marine viral communities from the Subarctic Pacific Ocean - 5B_ETSP_OMZ_AT15132_CsCl metaG (SPAdes) (version 2) | ecosystem: Environmental > Aquatic > Marine > Oceanic | place: Pacific Ocean...
TGCAATCTTTGACCATGTCTTTTGTGGAGTGAGAACTACAGAGAAGACAGATAGTGGGCATCCAAAAGTCAGACGTATGTTTGCGACAGACGAAGTCAATGGATGGCACGGCAAGAGTCGTGACCCTCAGAGAAGACTGAAGGCAATCGAAGAGTGCGATGATGTCACAGAACTACTGGCAAAGATGTCAGAAACAAAAGAACAATTTGAAAAGAGGAATATAAAATGAGTGGTTTTAATTTTGGAGAATTAGATTTAACAGACGTAGCCGCAGACGATGGCCCACCTAAAAGATTTTTAGAAGAAGGCAATCACGATGTACGCATTAAGGAAGCTATGATTAAAGAAACGGCGGCAAGGACTGGTAGATTTCTTGAAGTTATGTTTGCTGATGAAAACGACATGACAATCGTAGAGCGATATAATGTTCAGAACCCAAATCCCAAAGCAGTTCAGATTGGTAAGTCTCAGTTGAAGGCGATGCTTGAAGCGTCTAACCATCCCGATGCTAATAAACCTGGGGATGCAGACAAGCTAAGTGGTTATCAAGTTCGCATAAACGTAGGTCTTGGGAAGGAAAATAACGAGGGCAAAAGGTGGCCTGAAGTTAAATCTTATGAAAAATCTCAAGCGTTGGTTGAGGCAGTAGCCTCGACTGATGACGACGAGATTCCGTTTTAGTCGTAGTTTTTTTGGTTTCCCTACGACTAACGTAAGTCGTGAGAGCGGTGTTATTCATTCACAATCCACGACATTAACAGCCCAAGGTTCTCTCCCTTTTCCTTGGGCTGTTTCCTTTGAGGAGCAGTTATGAAAAAGATTAGGACGGCAGAGGATATAGTTGAGGCGATTGATACTGGCTATCGAAATAAAAAGATACAAGAAGCCAGACAATATATTGGGGCTAGTGGCGTAGGTACTCCTTGTGATGCCGCACTTGCTTTCTCGCTCAGAGGTTTCCCCGAACCACAGATTAACCCAAGGACACAACGCATATTTGCGTTGGGTCATTTGCTTGAAGACATTGTTGTTAAGGATCTAAAGGAGAACGCAGACGTAAGAGTCTGGGAGGTGGATGGTATGACTGGTCGTCAGTATTCCTATCATCTCTACGGCGGTCATGTGAGTTGCCACATGGACGGACACATAGAGACAGACGATCAGATTGTACGAGTACTTGAGATCAAGTCTATGAATGACGCAAGTCACAAAAAGTTTTTAAAGAATGGGGTGAAGGATGCACACCCTAAATATTATTCACAGTTGCAGATGATGATGGGTATGAGTGGTTTCAAGGAAGCCGTGTTTGTAGCTATCAATAAAAATACGTCAGAATATGGTGCTGAGATAGTCGAGTATGACGACATACACTACCACTTTCTGTTATCAAAGGTTGAACGTGTGATGTCTGGAGAGGCCACAAAGGTCAGCGACAACCCAGACAGTTTCAGTTGTCGGTTTTGTTTTAAGAAAGCCGCTTGCTGGGAAGGGCTCGAAGCACCAGTGAGGTGTGAGACATGTGCCTTTGCTTTCCCAAGAGAGGACGGAGGGTGGCACTGCGACAAACATGATCGTGAAGCAATACACGCTTGCCAAGAATATAAAGTTTATAAGCCAAAGGAAAAAGGACAATGAGTGAAAAGAATAGATCAGAAGTTCTGTGTGAAGCAGAAGAATTAATCAATGGTGACAGAGCTAAAGATTATGGCGATGCCTACAAAAATCACGAAAGAATTGCAAAGCTATGGTCTGTAATCCTTGAGAAAGATATTACAGTTAAGGACGTTATTCTCTGCATGTTAGCCATGAAAACAGCCAGACTTATCCATTCAGATAAATTTGATTCATGGCTGGACATCTGTGGATACGGTGCAATCGGTGGAGAATTTCAGCAGAGATCAGAAAATAAATCCGAAGTACCTCTCTTTGAGGTAACTAAGGAGTAACGGATAGTGGGTAAGCACGAAGTTAAAACCTTCTGGTGTGCTGATGTAAGCTAAGAATACAAAGAAGATAAGTATCTTATCCTCAGTCGAGAGTTCCAATTTCTCTCATCGTCATTCTCCAAATGAAAAGTGGAGTGGCTTTACCAACATAAGCTCCAACTATATTGAAGTTATAATATTCCAAAGCATCTTCCCACGACATGCCATCACGGGTCATTAGGATATCTATGACTTCTTCAGCGTCATAAACAATGCGTCTGGTATCGAACCCAATGTCTGTGACACCGATCACAGCTTCATCGAAGCCGTCTGCCTGAATTAGTTTCTCGTCTTCATCAGTCATCTAAAGTTCCAAATGTTATATCTACCGCCAACCATTATCTTCTTACCAACATAAATGTTCTGACACATAGGCTGGACATAATATATGTCCTCGTCGTCTGAGATTATCTGTGCTTTGCTGACAGAAACATTGAAACATTCTTCTTGTGTCGGCAGTAAATCTTTCCGAGTAACCACCATGCAAGACTCAGCTTGAACAGACGAACAGAACATAATGATGGATAGCCACATCAATGAGGCATGATTTCGAAATGTGGGCCGTCTATAAAAGGCCGTCTGCCTTCTGACCTTCGGAGATCAATGTATTCATTCATCGCTTCTTCCATTGTTCCTTCGTACTCACCGATTGAGTCAACAGACCAAGCTCCACCCCACCTTATCTTAATACCTTTTTCCCTTGCCGCTTTAGCCATTGCGTCTGCAATATCGTCGTACAAATTCAACTCCCAAGAAGCTCGTGACTTTCCATTCACGGAAACATACGCCATTAAATCGACAGCATCTCCCGTAAGGTGCTTACTCTTCCTCGTCTGGCTCGCTCCACGAGCTACTAAATCGTCCTGTTCTGCTTGAGTTCTCATCCCCGAAATGACTCCGAAGTCCACAGAACTCTGGGAGATCGCCGAGGTAACAACTGAGAACAGTTCATTCTTTACGCCGTCCAGTCTACCCAGACTTCTTTGAGATAGTTTAAAGGTCATGCCTTATCCCTCCACACAGTTACAATTTTCGTTGCACTTCTTATTGAGCAACGCACACCAAATTCTTTTTAAATATTTTCTCATTGTTTTACCTTTCTTATTTGCCTACGCTTTTCACACGCTCGTAGGAGCGTAATCCAGCAAGACCCAACATTCCTGTCAAAATCGGAATCATCATGGATACATCCACTTGTGGAATGACAACACCAAATGGTGCGGCTAGGGGGCTGACCAAATAATTCATAACAAATCCTGTAAGACAGACGTAAGCAGTCAATGGTCGCCAGCTTGACTGAAACCAATTCCCCTTCGCATCTTCTTTATTTATTTCCAACTGAGCCATGACTTGTTTATCAGCCATCGTTGCTATCTCATGGGCAAGCATTGCCTTTTGGTCTTTGTCTTCTACAAATTTATCTAGCAACCCTGCAACGGGATTAATTAAATCTTTAAGCATTATCTTTCCTCCTTTGATTTAGCCCAAGCATTAGCACCAACATACCCACCGATTATTCCTAACTGGCTAAGTATGAATGTCGTTGCGACACCTACTAAATGATCCAGCCTACTTTCTGGAACGACCTCTGGTATTGTTAGTATCGTGACGAACAGCACTGTGGCTATGGATTGAAACCAGATAAGAAGTCGTATCTGATCTTCCTTCTTGTCACTATTCTCCATACGGATGCGACGTTCTTCTCGATCCAGTTCAGCGTCAAGTTCTTCGTCTGTCAGTATATTGTCCCCATTCGTATCAGCTTTGCTGAAGCGAGACTTGGGGTCGAGCTTCTTCGTCAACTCCAGCTACCTCCCCAGCCACCCCAGCCAGACGAATTATTTCCTGTGGGTTCACCTGCGACGGAGTTAACTATTCCTTCTCTTGCTCGTTTGACACCTCCAACAACTGGAATACGGGTTGCGATTTCCCTAACGGCAGTTCTCTCTTTTGAATTACTTTCTGATGAACCGAATGCGGAGTCCATGCCGCCGCCGAGTACAGACAGACCTGCTGTAATCAGACCAACACTTGGGCCACCTAATGTCTGTAAGAACCTTGTCTGTCCGTAAGAACCATTGTCTGCCTGTGTAACTGCTGAGTGTAAGATGTCACCGAGAAGACCAACGCCACCCATTTGCAACATTCCCTCAAGATACCAGCCTAAGAAATCAACTTCGTTACCGTGAATTTTTTCATCATACCCTGCTGTCTTCAGAGCATTTCTAACTCTCAACTGTGGTGATTGCTCGTCTTCTCCACCTCGCATTTGAACTATGTCTTTCACTGCTAATGCACCCATACCGAAGGTTGGGCCGAGTGAAAGGAAGTAAAGTAGGGGCTTTATGTTTGACTCGCTTGCGTCTCCTTTGAGTAGCTTACCAATCTGTGCTTCTCTAATCACATGACCTGCCAGACGGCTCATCATTAACGGGAATGATTTAAGCTGGAACGCTAAAGCTCCCAGTGGTGTCTGTGCAAATAGAGGGGCATCGTTTGCGTTAGGCTGGAAGATACTCTCGTCTGCGAACCTAATCATTGCTTTGCGTAAAGAGTCATCTGTGCCAAGAAGAGATCTATCGCTTAGACTAATTCTACTTTTTGATCCACCCTCAAGATAATCTTCGAGGCCAAAGTTCTTCATGTATCTGTAGGCAAGTTTATATTCTCTAGGCTGTTCACTAACTGGCTTGCCTTTAACATAAGATCTTAACGCTTTCTTCTGGTGCGTAATGAATGTCTGGTGAGCCAATGCACCTGCGATCTGTCGGTTCATGTCTGTCCAAGGCGTTAGCATTGTAGCGTTGAAGAAGGCATTAGATAATTTACTATCTACCGCACCATACATATTTAACATACGCTCATGCGTAATGTTCTCCATTGCCACACCAACTTCAGACAAAGCTCTCTTATAATCTGGATCAAGAGCCAGTGTCTTAACGGCTTTCATCCAGTCTGTCACAGAGCCAGACCTTACGATTGGGAGAACAAGGTCGCCCAATGATGTTAGCGTAGTAAAGCCAAGCAGGGTTACATTGTTAAAACTTCTTAGGCCACGAGAAACTCTCAGACCTGCCTTACCACCAAAGTCATTGAGACTATCTTTCCTAGACACTCGCATAGCATTCTCAATAAACTTAGCATTGTCATTCTCCAATAGTGTCTTATTACCCTTATGGTCTTCCAATGCACCAAGTATCGCTTCAACTCTGGCTGTATATGTCTTATCAATCTGACCGCTAGGTGTCCTAATTGCGATGGAGTTAAGCATTTCTCTTGCGGCTGGTATGCCCTGTGTATTGGCAACCTCCACCAGTTCTTCAGAAAACTTAATAGCGTCCTGATCCTTGCCAGTAAAAGGCATAGATACCTCAGACCTTAGTGTTCCTTCTTGGACACCGTCAGTCGTTACAGATCTAAAGTCTTTATTAAATACTTTATTAGTTGATAGGAGTTTAGCTATACCCCTCGCTCCGTTTTCAGTTGTATAAAGATAGTCATCAACGCCGTGAGAGTTTAATCCAAACTTCTTTGTGTGAAGTATTCTTCTTGTTGATCCTTCAAAGTATTTAACGAGCATGAACTCAAGGTCGTCCTCAAGAAATTTCTCCATAATCTCCATAGCTCTAGGATATTTCTCCAACTCGATCAGTCTGTTGAAGTCTATGCTTTCTGCTTGAGGATTTTTAGTAGATCCTCTGATAGGAGACTTAGGACTTTCTGGTACTTGAACGCCATCTACACTCTCTCTGGTCAGGCTCTGGTAAACTTTCTCAGCAAATTTTCTTGCGTCGTCTTTCTGCAAGATATTGCTAGTACCAGAAAGGAGTTGAATTTGCTCCTGAAAATAATACTCCATCATACCTTCAAGGAACTCTTCCCTATTCTTTTGAATCTTATCTCTGCTCCAAACCTGTGGTATATAGTTCTTTCTCCAACCAACATAGTGCATACCAGCTTCATTCATCCGTGCGTGTTCTCTAGCGAACTCATCTTTAATCTTATCAAAGACTACTCTTTCAGATGGTGTCAGAACTTTTGCCTGTCTGCTGTCTGCCCCGTGCCTAAGTGCAGAAACAATTTTCCTGTATGCCTGGGGCTGTTTTTGCCAGACCGAGCCAGACGCAGACCGAGCCCACGCCCGCACCTTTCCGTCTGCCCCTGGAAGACCACGCAACATATTATGAATAGGCATATATTTAGATGCAAAAGTCTGGTGCTGGTCTGGGAAATGTTGCTTGTACCAGCCACCTAACCAGTTCATGCCCATTGATTCCATGCGTGTTGACTGAGCTTGAAGCCATGCGAATGGCCCTTGTTTTCTTACTGCTTGCTCTTGAACAGGGGTTAAGTCTCTTTGTCTTATAATGCTAGACATAGCGTCTACCATTGGGGGAGATACGCCTTCGTCTTCAACCGCCTGTAGCATGTCTACCGTATTCGTGGTATCTAGCTTACTCGTCTGTCCGTCAGCCATAGCCATTGCCGCTCCGCCATTGAAACCTTTAGCAGACCCTTCAAAGTCCCTGTAATACAGACGAGCGTCTTCGGCATCAAAGAACTCTGCGTTAACATGCTTCACATTCTCTGGATTGAATATCACAAAGGCATCATAATCCACCTCTTCGCCAGCACGATAATCGTCACTATCAGATACCTTGTCTCTGTTAATTCTGTTTCTATGTGGTGCTCTCATACTGTCATACCCAGCATCTTCAAGAGCTTCCCTGAATATCTCTTTAGCTTGCTCTTCAGTGAGAGAACTATCTCCTCTCATTATTGTCTTAATGTAGGAATTATATGCTACTTGCCCAGCAACTCCCGTCTTTGAAGCCCCAAAGTTTTCTTCGACAGCCTTCTGGAAGTCTGCCATGTTGCCGCCTTCGAAATTGTTTGTCACTCGCATGATTGCACTCAAGGCCGCATTCGTGTCCTCTCTGCCTACGTTGTGAGTATTCGAATAATTTACTCCATTGCCGTCATCACCCACTCTCCAGATATTTTTACCGAGATCGAAAGTGTTCTTCATTCTTGTTATGAGAGGAAGGACGGTGGGTTCGAAATTTAAGCCAGCATCATCCAGAATCTTCATTGACATCTTCTCTGAATATAGAAGGTAATCCAAATTGTCTTGGATCTGCTTTCGTCTTTGTGTAATAGATCTTAGTTCTACATTCAAATCTGCTAGGTCATCTTCTTCCAGAGCATTTCTCAATCTCTCAACAGTATCGTTATGAGTTTCAACCTCATTCTGTACGTCTGCCAATCTCCTTCTTTCAGATGCAATTTTTTCTCTGTCTGAATGCAGTCTTTCATTCTGCCAAATGAGATCATCTTTTGTTTTTTCGTCAAAGTCTCCATCATCAATCATTCTTCTCACAGCCGATTGGGTTGGTCGCCTTGCATAAGTACCTTCGACTGCTCTACTGCTTGGAGAAATATAAATACCAGACCCCATCATGCCGCCACCCTGACGCATCACGACCTGAGAGTCTTTGAATGGTGTTCCATTAGGTGTGCCATGATAGTAAATGGTTGGCGTTCCATCATCATTAACCGAATGCTTACCATTGGCTGTGTATTTACTGATCGCCGCTTTCTTAGAGTCTTTGCTCTGTCGTATAATATCGTGTGCGTATGCAGTAACATAAGTAGGAGATACGGCAGGTTCTTTAACATCAACACGAGCCAGTGGAGATTTATTAGATGCCTCAAGCATATCTCCGTAGATTGTTAGTCGTCTGAACTGTTGCTTAATATCTTTACGTCCAATCAATCCATTAACAACATAGGAGATGTACTCGACCATTCTATCAATGGCTCTCTCGAATGAATTTTTAAGACGAATATTGTCCATACTGCCAGACAACATGCTTTTCATAACATCGCCACGCATAACCCTTTGACCAAGATAGTTAGCCATACCTTCAGCAAACCACTCCTCTGCTAGAACTTCTTCAAGCTGGGCTGGTGTCATGTCTGGATATTTTTTCCCGTAAGACTTTTCTACATTTGATTTGATAGTGTCGTCAGCCGCCCTGTATAACTCAATGACTGCATCCATCTCTTCTTTAGGTAGCATTCCACCCCTGACCATTGTATGACCAATCTCATGCACGGCATCAAATGGGTTAGAGTTTCCTTTGGTTAGACCAATAGAAATCTTTCTGAGGTCTGATCTTAATTTATTAAATGTATCGCTTCTAAAATCGACAGAGACATTTTTCATTCCAGCAGGGTCTACCTTTGCCAGACGAGCAATATCAGAACCATCCATCACATTAGTTTCGCCAAGAGTATTCTCTACGTTCTTACCCATTAAGTTCATCATACGATGCAACATGGTTCTCATGGTGTACTGAACTTCAGGATCACGATGGGACATATATGAAAGAATTGTCTTTGTGCTTATAGGTGCTGAAGGTGGGATACCATCTTCAGTAGCAATACCAACACCATTGCTAAGTTCTGTTCTGATGCGTTGTCTGAGATATTTTGGAACAGGCTTGTCTAGCTTTTTGTATGTATCAGTGATACCTCGTCGATGGATTTCCCACTCGACGGCATGTATAGGCCACTCAATATTCCCGTGAGTAAATTGGCCTGTCTCAGCACCATTCTTCCACAGTTCTACAAGCTCATTCTTTTGTAACTTCCTGAGTTCCTTTGTGGTCTTCCACATATTTGTGGGAGCTTCTCCACCTTCCTTTATGTAGATAGGCTCTGGTTCGGCGTTCTTCTTTTGCCACATTAACCAAGCAACCTGATCGCCAAGCTGTGTGTCTTTATTCTTCTTGTAGATTTCACGCAGTTCTGGGACAGACTTATCACCATAGGATCTTTGAGTTGCCTCAGTTACATGATCCATCTTTGGGGCTTTATTTTTAAAAGACTTACGTTTATTTGCAGGGGTTGTTATTACTTCATTAGCGTCTTTGTCTGCGGCTCTGTTAGCAACTTTAATTTTTCTACCTTCTCTTGTTCTAATTTCAAAAGAAGGCTTTCTGGATACCATGCCCGTTCTTAAATTTACAAACTCGTCTGCTCTCGATGCACCCTCTTCCTTTTTATAGGCATTGTCTGAATACTCACGCATTAACCGAATAAGTTCATTTAGAGTTGTGTAGCTGGTCTGTTCACCGCCGTATGGTCTGGCGTTTGATCCACCTTTAAGCAGATCTGCGTGTCCATGCTCGAACAGTTCTTCAATATATTTTGCTTTCAACTCGATAGCTTCAGGACTATCAGCCTCTTGTAAAGCGTCGTCTCTTATTTGACCAAGCTCATCTTGTTTTGCTCTGAGTTGCTGAATAAGACCCCCTTTATCAGCCATAATATAATTTAAGTCTGCAAACCTACCTCTTGCTACTTTATCCAAAGGACGTAGCCAGCTTAGTGTATTCTTCATTGCAGTAGGTTTAGAGCCGACATCTCTATTTGGGAAAGCAGAAGCTAGAAGATCTCTAAAACCTCTTGCCGCATTTACTAATTCTTCTGGGTTACCTTCAGGGTCTTGATAAACCCTGATAGCTCGTTGTATTTCCTCAACTGCCATTTCAAGCCTAACCTGAAATCCCTTTACTACCATTCCCTTCTTTGTCTTGGGATCGTCTGAAATTACACCAATCTTTTTTATGCTTCTGACTTGTTCTGGGAGAACTTTTGAAAACAAACCTTCGAGTTCTGGGGCAATGTTCGCTCCAGAAAAATACCTGTCCACAGATGCTCTTTGGATCTTAGACATTCTTTGCCAGTAATGTTCATTGTAGACATTAGTTTTATGATCGCTAAATATGCCGTGAGAACGGTTGTCAAAAGCCCAAGATGCGAACTGGTCTGCCCATATCTTTCGTGCCAAGCCTGTCTCAGTTTCTGCATACCTGTCTAACACAGGTATCTTTGCCTTTGCTTGTCCTTTTGTTGCAATGTCTCTACTTAAAGCATTCCAGAAAAGCATTCGGTCTTCGGGTGTTAAGATATTGTCATAAGACCATTGGGCTACTGCATGGAAAAAAGTATGGTCAGCAGATACCTTTTCTCTGTCACCCATTCTAATGTTCCCATTGGCATAACTCCAACCTTGATCTCCTCCTTCTGTCGTCACAATTCTTGGAGCTTTAAGAGGATCTCCTCCAATAAAAGCCAGTGTGTTTTTAACGACTACCGCAACCTCTGGGTCGGCATCTTGCATAATTTTTTCAATATTGTTGATTATCTTTTCTCTATCACCAGCTTTTCTAACGATACCCCCTGGAATTAAGTCTCTTTGAATGGAGTAGAGTTGCTCAAGATCGCTGATTAATATTGCGAGTTCTGTCTTATTTCCTTTAGTGGGAAATTCACCGTTATCAATACTATCTATGGCATGTTGAATGTCGCTGAGTGTAGGTTCACCTAGAGCCTGTCTGGTGTTCCTTCTGTTAAAAGCTGTACGCTGTTGTTCGTTTAACTTAGATACATCAAGAGGGCTTTCGGCAAGGTTCTCTACGGGAGTAGCCATACCATTTCCTGTCTCATCACCAACGAAACGTATAACTCCTTGTCCGTCTGAAGCATTTGGCTCTTCCCCTGCTTCATCCCAAAGTTTTGCTAAAGCATTTATATTAGACCTAGAGCCAGTAGGGACTTTGCTTTCTTCTATGTACCGAACTTCCCAATCATCTAGGTTTTGTTTTCCGAGCAGGGACTTAATACCTTCCCCTGCTTCTGCTTGCTTTTTAGAAAGGTAACGGTATGGCAACTTACCTGTGCCGTCCTTTCTCTTTATAAATAAAAGTCTATTACCTTTAACTGCTGGGTTTTTCTCAAGAACCTCTGACACTAAACTAGGTTTTTTCTGACTAACTAATTCTGCTGTAGCTTCGTCTGCGTATATCTTTCCATCCCGTCCGTTGGCGTAAAGAATTTCACCTTTTTTAGCAGTGTGCCTGAAATCAACTCTGCCTTTATTCGGGCCTTCCGTAATTTCTTTGATGACATTGGGTGTAGATTTATCAGCTTGGAAAGGAACAAGAAGACTTTCAGACTCAATCCTAGCTATTTCTTGTTCTACTTCTTCTATTTTCTTCGGGCTTCTAAGTCTCTCAAGTTTCTTTCTTAATGTTTCTACATTCTCTCCCTTTGAATTTTTACGTCTAGTAGCTTCCGCAAGGGCAGAGCCAATGTCATTCATTCTATTGCCAACAAACGTCTGCTCTTTTGAACCTAAACCAACACGCTTTGAGTCCCATTTTAGAAATGATTGGATTTTACCGCTTTCAGTTCTACCAGCCCCTTCAAGAATAGATGCTCTCTCAATAGCATTCGTAACATTCCTTGGGCTTTTAAGTCCTTTCTCAGCCCTCTGAGCTAGAACAACCTTCTTTGCATTGAGCTTCATTTGCTCCATGCTCATAGGTTCGTAATCTGCAAGCTCTTCTTCAGTTAAATCTTTTTTGTAATCAGCTTCGTTCTTTTGTAGATCTCTAACTGCTTTGATAAATTCCTTTTCTTCATCACCTTTAAATTTGGCATTCAATATAGTCTGATCGTCTGCCAGTCTCTGCTTCTCACCGCCAGACATGAGTGCGTCATAAACTGAGTCTATCTCCTCTTGGCTCTTGCTAGGTAAATTTCGTTTTGCTTGAGCCTTTATAATCTCAGCCATCTTTTCTGGGTCTGTGACTTTCCTATTGTCTTCCGCTATTTTTGCTATTTCTTCGGCTACCGAAGGCTCTCCTTCGACCTTAACTGCTGGAGCTTCAGTATCTTTTAGAAGTTGTCTGACAGTCTTTGTAGCACCTTGTTTTCCAAGTTTGATTACCCCCTTCTCATTCGTTGCAATGTTTCCATTGGCAATGTTTTCTTTCAGCCACTGATCGGCTTGCTCTGGGGTAAACCCTGCCTTCGCAAGTTGTTCGTCAACACTCTTCTGTCCACCTTGACCAGCTTTACCTCCCCAATTAACTTCAGGAAGTTTTGGTGCAGATGCTTTATCTGGGTCTTCTACCTTTGTCTGTAATCTCTCAGACACCTCGTCAATAATTTTATCAACATCGTCTGATGTTTTTGCTTTTTTTAATTTTCTTTTTATTTTGCTTGCGTCTGGGTCGCCTGAAGTCAAGGTATCGACAACTGCTGTCATCTCTTTCTTGTAGCCATCAGGATTATTTTCCCTGAGATCAGCAACTCTTGCTTCATCAGCCTCTATATCTTCAGTGGTGACGGAGGAATCGTCTGTGGAGGAAGGGCCAGATCCATCCTCCGTCGCCAATTCAGCCTCGTCGGTTGTAGTTGAGGCCGAACCTTTTCCTTTTCCTCTCGCCTTTTTAGCAGAGGCTTTCTTAGCCTGTTCATCTATCTTCTTTGCTCGCTTCTTTGCTGAAGTAAGAATAGCTTCGGAAGTTAGAGCGTCGCCTTTCTTAGCCGCAACTCTTGCATGTGCCACATCTGCATCCAAAGCGGCTTGCATAGCTTTAGCCATCTTTTGGTCAGCAACTTTATTGGACTGCATCAGGGCTGAAATCTGGTCTTGCTCATTCTTCAGACGCTCTACTATTTCTTTATTAACCTCTGCTCGTGATACATCCTTCGCAATTTCTCTACCCAAAGTAGTATTTTCTAAGCCGTCTTCTACTATTGCCTCTTGTGCTATCCTTGCTTCGTTTAACTGCTGTTGAAATACAGGTTGCTGTCCGTCCAACTCTCCAAGTATCTCGTCTGTCGATGTCTTGGGGGCTTCGTCAACAACTTCAGGGGCAACTTCTTCTGTCTGGTCTGCCCTAGCTCGTGCTACGTCTTCTGGCATGAAAGGGCCAGTAGCAGAAGAAGCATCTGCTCTCATCTGTTGAGCTTGCTTGTTGGTCATGTTAGCCATGTCTTCAGCAGACGTACCTAAGAATTGACCTGCTTCTACGTCTGCCCGTCCTTGTCTGACACCTGAAATAGCTGACGGAATACCGATTGCACCACCGACAGCACCACCAAGAGCAGTTCCGAATGCAGTTGCTTGAGCAAATTGATTCCAGTCAAACTCCTGTTGGAGGCCAATGTCTTGTCTGTACCCCTGTTCACTTACGTTGATAAGGGCTTCTTGCCCACCAGATATTGCACCCTCAGTCGCCGCACCAGTAGTAACACCTTTAAGAAATGATTTAACTGGAGCAGATCTTCCAAGGGCAGTTGTTGTTCGCATTGCCGCTTGGGAAACACCTTTAGCCGCAATACCACCAACTACGTTAATTGGGTCTAATAAAACAGACTGAGCTATGTCTGAAACAGCACCCCAACCACGACCACCTTCCTGATAGAAGTTAGGCAGGTTGTCCCAGACTGTTGTTAGTCTGGCATTTCTCATCTTCTCTTCGTCTGTTTCGCCACCGCCTTCCAGCATTCTGCCAACAGCACCGATAGTATTTAACTGAGCCCAGTTCTCGTCTGAATAAAATTTGTTGATAAGATCTTCGTCTGACAGTTGCTGTAACGGGTCGTATCTGTCTTGAAGGTCTTTAATAAATCTTGGATCTTTAAGTATGCTTCGTCTGTCTACATTAGAAGCGTATCCAAGGTCTGCTGTTTGAGAGGTGGTTTGATCTTTAGGGTCTGTAAGATCAAAAGTAACTTTTTTAAATGTCATTTACGGTACTCCAGTTTCCGAATAATTCTCAGAATACTGGAGTTAAAAGAAGGGGTCGTCCTTATTTAGGTATCTCATACCCAAAAGACACAGCCATAGAAGCCAATTCAGGATTGTTCTCAATGGCTTTGAATGGGTCTTCTATGAATTCTTGGAAAACTTCAGGCTTTCTCATAAAGAAAGCATTTACACCATCAGTTTCTGTAAACTTGTCGAGGAATTCTCTTCCATCTAATTGAGCATTTGTCTCTGAAAAACTCTTAATAAATTTTTTCAGCTTATTGCCCACAATCGGTAGATCTTGACCCAGACCAAACTCTGAACGGAAAGCTAACATATCTTTTACATATTGATCCTGTTGTCTAAATCTGTCTTGTTTATTTTCCCATGAAGATTTTGTCGGATCTTCAATAAACCAATCTTGGTTTCTTTCTTCATTGTTTAGGTCAGTTGGCTGTAGCCTCTCTTTTTCTGTTTTTAGACGGTCAATCAAAGTATCTATGGCTGTATTATCTGAAAGATAACCTGATGCACCTGCATATAGCTCGTCGATTGCATCTTTGTCATAAGGTTTACCAGCTATGTCTCTCCAATTTCTACGAGTTTCGAAGTTGTTTTCAAGAACATTTCCGTACTCTCCTACCCACTTTCTATACTGACCTTTGAGGTTATTAAGTACCCGAATGGCAGACTCATATTGTTCTGCTGTCTCAAATTCTTTAGAGTCTTGTTGGATCTCATTAAAACTAGACTCAAATGAATCTATTGTTTCACTAATGTGTGCTTCAACACTATCCTGATAATTTGTAAACAAAGTTCTCTGCTGAACCAACTCATCGGTACTGAGGCTTTCGACGGCATCTGCCCAAGGAGTTGCCCCATGTGATCTAAGCCATGCGTCTGCCATGTTTTTTAGTACGCTAGGCGTAACATCTCCAGCATCTTGAAGAGCTTGACTGGTTGCAAAAGTAAGTAAAAGATTTTTGGTATTGTCATTCATTAGCCAATCTTTAGCTAGTTGTGGAGTTATTTCTTGTAGATAAGGGTTGCCACCACTAAGAATTTTTGAAGCATCTCCAGTAAAAATTTCAGAGGCTTTTTGTGCATTATCAGATACTGCTGTTGCAAGTAACTCTTTCTCTCTGTCTTTAGCTGTAAGGATACCGTCTGTAATTTGTCTATCCATTATATCCTGATTTCGTTTAATTAAACCTGCAAGATGCTCTTGGATAAACTCATCTTTTTCTGCAATACCCTCCTCAGACAGCCAGTATTCACCAGTAAGAGTACTGCTGAGAGTGTCGGAAATATATTTGCTTGCCGCTTCCATTCCTCCAATCCTGAGTTGTGATACAAGATTATCTTCCACAGTCTGACTCCAAAGTTTAGTTTCTACTTTGCCTAATTCGTCGGATCTTTTTGCATCAACTTTCAAGTCATAGCTCTTTTGAGCTTCATCAATCATTTGCACCAATGCTTCTGGAACATCCGAAGTGCCTACCCCTAAGATGTCCTTAAATTCTTCAGGCAGACTTGCTCTTACTTCAGCGAGAACTTTAGTAGGATCGTCTCCAGTAGCAAGTATAGTTCTGGCAAGGTTTAAAGCTGTTTGCTTTGCAGTATCTCTTCTATTACCTGTGTCTGTTTCTATCGTGGCTGTGGCCCTTTTTATTACAGAATCTAACCAGTCTCGGTCTGCAAACAATCTTTCATAAAACTCAGTTCCTTTAAACTTGTCTCGCAACTGAGCCTCAATTTCCTTTGGGTCTGTGTTCGGCCTGTTGTAAAGTAGCTCCAGACGATTTGCTTCAGCTAATGCCTCATCATAAGCTGTTTTGTAGCGAAGATCACTCTGTCTTTTTAACTCTAAGTTACCTTTCTCAACTACGCCATCAATCCACTTCTTGTCTGCACCCGACCATAATTTGTTTCTTCCGAACTCCGCCTCTAAAGTCGCTAGAAGGTTCTTTGGGGTTATGCTGGGGTCTGTCGCTAATTCTTGTACTCTTCTATTAACCTTGCCATCAAAGTCAGTCATCTTTACCTCAAGCTCTTCATCCCACTTTAGTTTTGCCTGTGCTAAAATTTCTTTTGCCATTGATGGATCTAGGTTATAACTTCTTGCGAAATCGTCTGAGGATAAATTATTTGGGTCAGTAGCGTTGTTAATAAACGTCATAGCGTTAGGGTAGTTTTTCGCAAACAGTTCTGACTTTAATCTATTATATTTTTCCATGTTAAATTCGCCTTCAACATTTTCAAAATCTAATGTACTGAACTCTGGGAATTTCTTATAGAAATCCTTTCGTGCTTGCTCTATATTACCACCACTACCTAGTAGGATGTCATCTATCTCTGAGCCAAACATGTCCGTAACTTCTTTTTTCTTAATCATATTGGCTATAGCAGTATTATATTCTTCCTCCTTTTTCTTTCGAAGATTATCTGCCGCTATCCTGTTACGAACACTTGCAGATGGTGCTCCACCTGAGATGTAATTGTTTCCACCAGAATATGAGTCGATAAAACTTTGGAAATCTGCGGCAGTTGCATAAGGGTTAGCCGCTTTGTAGTCAGCAAATGCTTCTGCCATCTGTTGTCTTTGTCCATGCCTGAACTCTTTTTGGTCTTGCATCCCCTGTGATATTGCTGAAAATATACTCATTAATTAACTCCAATTAAAAAGATCTTGAACGGTGTACTTAGGTGTCATATTTGAATAATCTCCCGTACCATAATTCCAATCTAAGAATGCTTTACCGAATGTTCCCCCAGATGTTTTTGATTGATCTAAGGCTTTATTATACCTGTCACTCGCAGAGGTTAATATGCTTCCAGTATAGGAGCTTGGGTCTGACCAATTTTGTGGTGAATAGTCGTAAATTCCACTTCCGAGATTTAGACCTGCACTTGACGCACCGCTTGTGTTTACCCCTGTTAGGTTAGAAAGATGTGAACCAAGATCTGTGTAGCCAGTGCTTATTCCACTTCTCAGACCATACTTGTCTTGGAAATTATTGGCAGAAGATCCGACACCTCTGTCGTAAATAGAAGAGGCTGGCATATAATTCATATAACCCATAGCAGACGGAGCGTCTGGAAGGTTAGCCATTTGTGATAGACCTGCACTCATAGTCTCTCCGTACTGACCAAGCTGACTTTGTCTTGAAGCTAAGATTTGGTTTATGTCTGTATTCTCAATATTCTGCTGACCACCAATATACTTCATAGCGTCATCATACGCCCTGAACCGAGCGTTCTGATATTCGTCTGCAAGACGTGAAGCTATGTCACCTCTGGTCGAGTTAGCCAGAGTTGAGTTGTCCATGCCTCTGTTTATCAGACCACCTTCGGCAACAGACGCAACTCTGTCAGCCGCACGGTCTACGTCTCCCATATATTGGTCTGTACGTTTGTTCACTTCTGCATCAATTCGTGCCTGAGTAACTGGTGTTACGTCTGGGATATCTTG
>Ga0208666_1000576_pt1 | contig 17060 bp, 8 predicted proteins | sample 5B_taG_FD_184078 | JGI IMG/M metagenome (GOLD analysis project Ga0208666, IMG submission 184078) | Marine viral communities from the Subarctic Pacific Ocean - 5B_ETSP_OMZ_AT15132_CsCl metaG (SPAdes) (version 2) | ecosystem: Environmental > Aquatic > Marine > Oceanic | place: Pacific Ocean...
GTTAAATAGTGAAATCTTCAATATCGGATACGAGCAAAGGAGCGTAATGTTGTTCTGTTATTTTTACACTGCTATGCCCTAAAAGCTTACTTACTTTAAAAATAGGCATACCGCTTTTAATTAAGTTTAAACCGAAAGTTCTACGTAAGTCATGGAATCTTGCATCTTTTATTTCAAGGTTTCTGCTGTTTTTTTTAAACTTTTTTGTAATAAAATCGGCCTTATAGTTCCATAAATTGTCTTGTTCCATTAAGACAGTTCTTGCTTGTGCGTTTAATTTTACAAGCCTATGCCCTGTTTTTCCTTTTACTTTTAACTGTGTTGGTTCAATTTGATTTGGCTTTAATGAGTTTATCTCCCCTCTTCTTGCTCCAGTATAATATGCAAAGCGAACAAAGTTTTGAAAATTATCATCTTGAAATTCATTCATAATAATATTTAACTCTCTATGAGTAAAAACTCTTTGCCTAGCTTTTTGTGGAAATATTGCCATCTTTTTTATATCAGTTATATAATTCTTTTTTTCTGCCCAATTTAATAAAGCATTAATTCTTATTTGATACGTTCTAGCTGATTCCCTATTGTGTGGTATCTTTTTTGTTTTTGCATATTTACGTAAAATATATTCAGCTACAGATTTTGTTTGACCTGTCCACCTAATAAGTACGTTATTATCTTTTAAATATAACTCTACTAACTGATTAAAGCTTTTATATCTCTTTCTTTCTTTTGGTGAATAGTGTTCTATTAAAGCTTGGTACTCTAAAGCTGAATGTAGTTTATTAGCTATAGAAATCTTTTTTGTGTAAGTTGGTATTATAACTCGATTTCCACGAATCATTTTTCTATAGTATATATTACCGCTTTGGTCTTGAATTAAGTTTGATTTTAACGCCATTTTGCCCCTCTTTTGGTTATATATTGCCAATATACAATAGAAGGAATTAAATATAATGGTTAGTTCTCGTCAGTGGGCGATGAGGGATTCGAACCCCCGACCTCTTCGATGTCACCGAAGCACTCTAACCAACTGAGCTAATCGCCCAAACAGCTATTTTTGGCAGTATTTTGGCTATCATTTGGCTATCGCTTTACTTTATTTAATCTGGTAGGAATTACTACTTCCATGTTGCACTCATGACAGCAACGTCCGTTGTTGATAGGTTGAGCATTATTGCTTTGGCTATCTGGGATGTTTTTTTCACATATACTGCAATTAATCATTATATATAATCTCCATCTCGTGCAATTTAATATATATAATGTATTAAAAAGAATTATTAATCTGTTTGTTCTTTACTCGTTGGCATTATAAATGGAGTAAGACCTAATAATAGCTTTGCTCTTATGTCAGCTTGTACTTTATTTGGCAATGTTGGCAATTGTTTTTCTAGCTCTTTTAAAAACCCTGCTCCAAATTCAGGTCTGTCAGGGTCTACTGCGCCTCTCATCGTTCTTAAATCTTTTGTTGCATCACCAGCTCTTCTTACAATATCTAATTGTTTAGCTGATATATTATTTGGATTACCTATAGTAAAAAGTTCTTCATATCCAAAAGGAGCGCCATACTTATCATTTCCAGCCATGTAATTTAATCTGTCAGGTTTTATATCCATTCTAATAGCAGAGCGTTCTTGTGGTTTTAATTTCCAAGGATTATTTGGGAATATTCTATCTCTTATTTTAAGAAACTCTTCTACTGATTTATTAGGATTGTCTCTATCAAAATTCTTTAAAGGTTTTTGCATTTGAACTCTATGTACAGCATTTTTTAATAATCCCCAATCTGTTGCATAATCAATATAGCCTTCGCCACTTCTTTCTAATTCTTTCCATAAATAATTGGGGTCTGCTTTTGTGCCTTTTAACCAATTTAATTTATGTTCCATAGAGCGCTCTCCTGTTAAATTTTGAGCGCCATAATTACTTACTTCAAAAGCTCTGCCACCTCCTGGCGTTAATCCACCTGTAATAACAGATAAAGGATTATTTTTATGAAACCTTAATAAGCCATCGTATATATCACCTAAGTGTTTAGCGTTAATACTTGAAGATGGGTGCAATATATTTTCAAAATCTCTATCGGTCATTAATGCATGTATATAACCATATTGCAAATTTTCACTTATTTCTTTTTTACCTATATTATATGTTTTAGGAGTCATTATTCCAAAATCAAAAACTTTTTTCTCATCCATATTTAACATTGGAAGATTTGAAAAACCTTTTTCTTTTAAAATTTCTTGTGCTTTTTCTGTTGGAATGTTTTCAATTTTTTTTGTCGTAGGATTCCATATTGACTGAACAGATGGATTTAATTTACTTGTTGCTAATTTCATTTGATTAGGATTTTTAGGCAACTGGTCAAATCCACGTTTTACTTTTTTTACCAGCGATAAAAGACTTTTTCCAGTTACTAAAGGGTTTAACGCAACATCTGGTGGCATACCTGTAACAGGTTCTGGGTGTTTATAATTACCCATGCTTTTTTCTACTTCTTTTAAAGCATCATCCCAAGTTACTGGCATTATTCTTCCTCGCTTTCTTTTCTTCGTTTTCTCATGTTAGCTCCTAGTTTATGTACTGGTATTCCAAACATAAATTCAGGAAACATTTCAGGGGCTTGATATGTCTTATATAAACTTCTAGCAAGCCTACCGCCAGGGTACATAGTATGTATATAATATGAAGAGTACTTATCCCAATCACCATTAATTAATCCAGTTATAACTGGTAAATAATATCTGTGTATTGGTGCTGTTACTGCTTGTAAAGGAGCCATTGCAGGATGAGGATAGCTACTAAAAAAGGCTCTTTCTCTTTCTTCAGGGTCTCCAAATAATAAATCTGCTGATGATTGCGCCCATGACAAAGGTGGAGGTAGCGTGCTATCGAATATAGATGCAACAAATATATTAGCCAAGGACGCAACCATTAAATCTTGCGTCACAAATCTTTTTAATCTATCTACAGATTGCTTATCAGTCATTCCATATCTTTTAGCCATCTTATAAATATTTCTTCTAAACTTTACAGAATTCCATGCAAAAGGCTGAAACCTAGTCATCATCTTTCCTAATGCTGAACGAGAAAAAGATGGTCTATTTACATTGTGGTATAAAAACTGTGTTGCTTCCACGCCTTTTAATGCCTGCCTTAATAAATAAGGATTGTTAAATTGTAAATCAGGTATTATTTGTCTGTATATTTCTCTAGCATGTAAATAATGAGCCATAAAAGCATCAGCTCTTAATTTTGATTCTGATGTTCTCATAAAATAACCACCAGATGCTACGATAGAATCCCATACCCTATGTTTTTTGGCAATCTCTTTTAATTTTGTATCAGTCATTTCTTTTGTAAAAAGTTTTTTACTCATCTCTTTTATAAAAGGTCTCATTCGAGTAACTGATAAACTTTTATCCATTGATGCTTCTGTTACATAAAATGATTCTAATGCACCGACCTCACTAATCCATCTTCTAATTGTATTTTTATCTGTTATTCTAGTGCCATCTTTTAGTTTAGCATCTTTAAATATATGTGTAAGTAACCACTTAGTATCATTGGCTTTAATAAAGTTTCTAAATCCAGCGTTTGTAATTGTGTTTTGAGAACCACCAAATATATTACCAAGAGCTGTTTTAGGATGTGCAAGTAATGATAACAGTGACATTTTAGCTTCAAAATTGCCAATATTAGTTACTACTTCATGTAATCTTTTCTCTCTTTGTTTTTGAGCGTGAGGTAATTTGCCAATTATGGGAAGTTTTGGCTGTTTAATTGTCCCAAATCCTTTGATTTTTCCTGTTAAGCGACCTAACCCCTGTGATTTTATGTCTAACCAGTCAATAATAGCTTGGTCTGACATTGCAAATCGAACACCTTTTACGTTCTGTTGCTTTTTAAAATAAGCATCATCTCGTAATCTTTTTTCATAATTAACTATTGTTTCTCTTACTTCTTTATCCTTACTGTTTTTGTTGTCACTTATGTAAGCTTTTATTCTTTTAATTTGGTAATTACTTAATCCTAATCTATGCATAGGTAATGTTGCGCTATGTCCCATTTGGTCTTGTATAAAACCACGCATTTCATCTGTCCATTTAGATTTAACTTCCGCAGGTAATGGATTATTTTGTTCATAATTACGAATAGTTTTTCTACCCATTAATGAAAGTGTATTTTTAAAAAATGAACTAACCCATTGTTCAGCGTATTTTTGTAAAACTTCTGGTTGGTAACTAAAGTATGGCATTGGTACTTCACCTCTAGCACCACCTGACCCTGGCCTCATGCCAAATGAAACTTCATCTGACCAATCTTTTTTAGACTCTCTGTATCTAGCATTAACAAATTCCATTGCAAAATGACCAGCATTATCTGTTTCTATGGCTCTACCAGCAATGCCTTCTAAATCAGCTCGTTGCATTGCTAAATATTTTTCTACAAATTGTTTTCTACTAAGACTTCTTCCTGCTCTTGAATCGCTTTGAGTTAATAAACCGCTTTCTGTTTTAACAAGTAATTTGTTGTCATAATCAGAAGGTTTATATCTTTGTTTAAATTCTTTTTCTCCCCCTACAAATTTTCCTTCTAGTAATAAGTTAGATACATGGTCTTCTAATTGTTTTCTAAGATTATCTTGCTCTTTAGCTATCCAAGGTTCAAGTTTTTCTCTATTGTGGAGCATTTGTGGAAAATACCCGTCTTTGATTTCTCCTATTCCAGTAAAAGATGTTTTATTTCTTACTTCCTCACCAGTTGTTTTATCTGTTGTTTGTGTTTTTCTATACTGATTTCTAAACTTTTGAGCTTCTTCATTGCTACGTTTGTATTTACTGCCTTGTATTATTTCTTCTAATGCTATCTCATACTGAACTCTATTTAACAGCTCAACACTTAATGGATTGTTTCTATTACCAATAATATGGCCATACTTAGGATTAAACTCAGATGCTCTTTTTACTGTTTTGTTGTAAAAATTTTCTATGTCAAATCTTCCAAATTTGTCGTATTTAATAAAATCATGTATTACTAAGCCAGTATCTTTGTATTCATGCAGATTATCGATTCTTTTCCAGTCTATTTTTTCCCATACGCCTTCTTTATTAAATACGCCTGCACCAATCCATGATTCATACATTTCTTCTTTAAAAAACTTATTTAATTGAAGTTCTAATTCACCAATTAACTCTTCACCTGACTTTGTAATTGTTTTCCCATCTCGAGTAATTCTAAATGTTTTGCCACTGTATTCTTCTATATCGGCTTTACTAGCAAGTAATTCTTGTTGATAAAACTCAAACCTTTCTCCATCAAGCTCACGTTTTGCATTCATTTTTTTAACAGATATTTCTAAAAGTTTTTGAAAATGCTGAATACCATTATCCAATGCTTCTATTTCTTGTTTTATACCTATCTCTTTAAATAGATTTTCTTGCATCTGGTTTGATATAGCATCTTCAAATCTTCTAATGCTGTTTGAACTGCGCTGTAAATAAGACATAGCAGATAAAGGTACTTTAATTGTTGCAAGACCTGCACTGCCATCCATGTTTTTAATAGGAACTTTTATTGAATAAAGTTCGCCTAAATCGTGAGTAGACATTCTATCGCCAACCGCTTCTGGAAATAAAAAGTCAAATATTTTTTTATAGTGAAAAGAACCTTTTGAATCAGGGACTGCTCCTTGTTCAATATATTCTTTTAAAAACCTATCAAAGTTTCGTATATCATTAAATGTCGCATTTCGTATGCTAGTAGAACCTATTTTACCTTCTTGAGACTTCATCATAACGTACAAATCATCTACTCTATGCGATAATTCAAACGGAAGTGTCTTTAATGTTCGTTTAATACTAGGTAATACCTTGCTTTTTATATCGTTTGGCACTTTATCTGACTTCATAGTTGGTGTATCTACGTCAAATAACCTGTCTATTTTTAATTCTCTTTCCTGAATAAATTCAGGTTCACTTCTTGGCTCTGTTTGTTTTACTTCTTTATTGTCCCTAAAAAACATTTCAGCTTTGTAGGTTTTTAAATTATTAGGGTCATGCGTATTTAAAATATCAAATGTTCTTGCATACCCATCTAAAAATTCTTTTTTAAATTGATTACTAACAGCGTCTAATTCCCATGCAAACTTTGGTATCCCTGTATGTTCGTAGTTTTTATTTATAGCATCAATCTGCTCTTGTACATAAGCTTTTTCTGATACAGTTTTAACTTCATTTTTAATTCTTTCAAGATTTCGTAATCTTGTTTTTTTACTAAATGTCTGTGGAGAAATACTGCCTAATATATGTGCGTTGTAGTAATCTATGGCAATACGAGGGTCTACCCCATATTTTTCTGCTCTAATTCTTATTTCTTCTTGGTGTTGTAATGCTTTTTTATTTGCAGATTCTTGAGTTTCCCATACTGCACTTTCTTTATCTTTAAATCCCTTTCTAAATAAATGCTTAACGTGATTTGCAGAAGTTGCTATATAATTCCTAAATACTATCCAGTCGTTTTGCTGTTCTTCTTTTGCATATTTTTTAAATATATCCATTTGACCTTCTGGAATGCCTTGCAAGTCATTAACTGCTTTTTGAATCTTCTTTTTCCATGTACTATATAAAAATCTCTCAGAATCGCTTAGTTTTTCACCAGCTATAAGTTTAGATGCAATATTGTTTATCTCTTGATATGGGACGTTTTTACCCTCTCCTGTGGTTAACCCCCTGTCAGCCATAGCTTTTTTAAGTTTTTTACCAGTTTCTAAAGAGGCAATTACGCTATAAATATCCCATGTGTCGTTTAATCTATAATCTCTTTCTTTAGTTGAATGAAACTTACTAATTGGCTTTATGTGGTCATTATTTAAATCAGCAGTTTCATTTGTGTACATTTTATCAAATGTTTTTTGTTGCTCTTTTGTTAATTGATTTTTTAATCCTCTCCAAATTAACTCGCTATATTGCCATTTTCCTTTATCGTCAACTACCCTAGTTAAGGGAGTAGGTTCTTTTCCAGCTTCTATTTGTTTTTTTGTTTGAGGATTTCTGTATTCAGGATGTTTTTTGCTCATAATATCAAACACCTTGTCATACTTTACATTCCAATATTGAGGCTTAACTAACAAACTTTTTCTAACAGCAAATTCTAATGCTTCAGGATTATCCCATACATTCTTAGAAATTGTTCTTATTGCTGTATCTAATGCTCTAAAATTGAATGCCTTAAGTGGATTAACATTTATATTATTTTTGGACATATGACCAGCTATGTTGACAATTGAGTTCATTAATCCATCGTCTACAACTGTATTTTTAAGAGTTTCTTGTACTTCAGCTACAGTATAGTTTTTATTTGTATCGTAATTAAACCCAAATAACTTTTGATTTAAATCATGTATTTGGTTGTATTCTTTAGAGTTTTTTAACATCCAAAACTGTGGCCCATCAATAGGACTGTTTTTATTTATTGGTGTGAATTTTAAATCTTGAAATGCACTTTTAAATAATATCTCAACCATTTGGCTGGCATCTGCCATTTTATAATAATTGGCACTATCTGCTGTTCGTGATGATGCTTCAACACCTACAACGTAGTAACCATCAGCGCTTCTTAAGAAATCAGGGTCTGTTTTTCCAGTAAGCCTACCTAAAGGTTTTCCTTCACTGCTTACTATTTCCATATCTAAAACACCTTTTTTATTAGAAATAATATCTGATAAAACCGTGTTCATAAAAGATTTTGTATTAACAACTCTTCCCATTCCTTGCTTACCAGCATAAGAAGATTGACCAGCTTTACGTAATGCGCCTGGCGACCACTGACCTAATGGATTGTTTTTTACATATTGTTTTTCACTAATTCCAAATTTTGTTGTTTTTTCACTTAACCCACTACCAAATAATTCATCAAATTTTTCAGCTTTATTTTCAAATAAAACTTTTTTCTTCATAAAGTCTCGTTCAAGAAAATCATCATTATCAACCAAGTCTCTCATGTATTCTTTTGGTAAACCTTGGTAGAAAAAGACTTTATCACCGTCTACGTCTGCACCGTCAATATAAAAATGGTCTCTACCACGCATATAAACGCCAAAGTCTGATAAACCAACATCATTTGGAACAAATCCATCAAATAATAATGCTCTTGTACCAGATACTGCATTAGCAGGTACTCTCATTACTGCCAAGAGTAATTGCTGTCTCATGCGAGAGATTGCTTGTGGTGTTTCTTTATTTTTTATTGCTGTTTGGTATTCTTCAAATGCTTTTTCTAAGGTTTCTGTTTTTCCATCTATCCACTTTATTGGCATGTCTTTATGAGACTCTCCAAGCTTAACGTGACCTACTTTTAGTTTAGTCATTCCACTACCATTCCAAAATTGATAAGTGGCATTTTCTTTTATACCGCCAGTTATCATTTCCATAATAGGGTCAACTCCAGCTACCCAGCCACTAGCACTGTTTTCCCATTCAGGCTGTGTAAATCTTTTAAGTCTGTATTCATGAACTGCTCTTTGATACATATTCATGTTTAATACTTCGGCTATAGGATTATATCCAGTATCGTGGTAAATGCGCTCAAAACCATTTACGTATTCTTTTAATTCTTGAAGTTTTTCGTGCATTTCAGGCATTTCTTCTTCAATAGCCATATTTCTAATTTTTTTAAATATTTCTAAGTTTAATTCTTTGTGTAGTGGATGATTAGGGTCGTTAACAATGTCAACAACATCTTTATCTCTAAGTTTTGAAATATTAAAGTTTTTAGGAGGAAGTATTGTTCTGTCTGTTCCAAGAGATTCTATATAAGCATTATTTTCTGGAGTTCCACGTAAAGGAATCTCAAGCACTTTATCCATAAAATTATCAAAACCTTCTCTTGATGTAGTAAGTTTATCAAAAAATGAATGCATTTGTTTTTTAATTGTTGTAGAACGTGTAGAATGACTATCACTATAAACGCCAAAGTTTATTCTAAAGTCTTTAATAGGCATACGAAGAGATGGCCCTTGATTGTCTACTACATCAAATATAGTTTTCCCCTTGGCTTGTGCATTATATATCTTTGCAGTTTTAGGAATATGTTTTGCAGAACTAGTAACAACAATCATGGCATTAGGATTCTTTAGAAATTTATCGTAGGCTTTTCTGCCAGGATGTACACCAGCTTTTATTAAAAACAACTCTCCGTTTATTTCAACAGCAACAGATGGCTTTAAGTGAGATGTTCTATCTTCTAAATGATTTGTTTTTAAAAACTGTTTATGCATATCAGAATGCATAACAATCCAGCCATCTATTTTACTTTCCCATGCTCTTTCTACTAATTTTCCATTTTCTACTGTCCAAAAAGTTTCTGTTTTTCTACCCTTTACCAGTCTTTTTGCTGTGTCTTTTATACTTGCTGTTAATCCCTTAGAGTCTTCAATAATATATATTTCAGCTTCATCTGTACCTTTAGTTATCTTTGTAAAATCTTTTGGATTAACTTGAAAAAAAGACTTAGATGCAAACAAAGCTTCTCTTTTTACTCTATCTACTGCACCTTTAAAATTGTAATTCTTTTCATATAGATAGTTCGATTTAAATGAATCCGCATATAGCCTATCTAAAAATGCAATATCTTTAGAGTCTACAAGTGTTCCAAATTCTATTTCTTCTTTTTTTGAGCGATTAATACCCATAGTTTGATACCACACTTCTCTATCAAACTTCATATATGAATCTAAAAGCTCTTTCTTTATTTTTGTTTTTTTAGCTACCTCTCCCATAACTTGAGAGACTTTAGTTTTCGGTGTATCTTTATGAAAACGATAAATACGTTCAACACCATTATCTTTTTTAGGTATCTTTAAATAGAAATCGCCACGTTTGGCTAAATCCCCTTTTGAATTCCAGAGATGTTTTTGAACTGAAAGCCAGTCAGTTGGTTTCATTTCAAATTCCCATTTACCAGTTTCAAAATTTAGCTTTTTACCATAGGGACTTATTGTGTAATAGTTGCCTCCTCTACCTTTTACAACTTCACCAAACTCAAACACTTGCACATTTTTTGACCACAGCCCTTTTTCCATATTAATAACTTCATCTGCTGGTTTTGGACTAAGTGTACCAAGAATTTTATTTAATACATTTTTATAAGCTACTTGAGTTGTTGTATTTGTTTCAGCATTATAAGAGTAAATAGGTCTTATGTCTTCTTGATTAATACGAATAAATAATTGACCTAAACCACGTTTCATATCACTATCAATTATTAAACCTTTATGTTTCTTAGTTAAAACATCTACATAAGTATTAATAGTTTTGCTTATATCTGTGCTTTTTTTAATAGCATCTTTATTAAATAGTTCTATAGCATCTTTAAACACTTCATTAGGTTTAAGGTCAGGCAGTTCAACTAATGAGTTTTGCAATTTATTCATAAAGCGTTTAAGCATAGGCACAGAGCTTAATTCTGGTTGCCCTTCTTGTAACGCCATACTTGATTTAACTAAGTACTCATACGTTGTTTTTACAGCTTCAAATGGTTTAGTTTCAAAGAAATCAAGCACTACTCTATCAAGTGGGTCAACTACACCTGACTTAACTTCAGTCATTTCTTCTGGTGTTAGTTTTTCTGTAATCCTCTTTGTAATAGAAGACATTTTATCTGATAGTATTTCTTCATATATCTTATTTACAACACGATTTCGCTCTTGCATTGCTTGCCATTTAGGAATTGTTTTTTCTTGAGCGTCTGCTTCTGCCTGTCTTTTTTCGTATTTATCTAAGTCTTCTACCTTCTTGTTCTTTTTTTCTGCCATACGCTGTTCAGATACCTTTAATTCTGATTTAATAGCGTCATATAGGCTAGCCCCTGCCCAAGACAGGGTGTTGTCATACTTTTCTCCTAAATGATGAAAATGGGCTTCTTTTACGATTGCTTGAGCTTCAGGGTCTAAGGTTTTAAACTCAGGTTTATCAAGCATTTCTATTACATCTTGATGAGTGTACTTGGCATTACCATCTGCATCTTTTTCATTCCACCTATTAAAATAGTCGTTTGCTTGTTTTGAAACAGCACCTTGTGCTTGAAAGCCAAAAAAACCACCTAAAAGATATTCATATATTTGTGTAGCTGTAGGAGCGCCTTGCATTGTAGCCATACCGCCTTGAAATGCACTACCGCCAACCATACTAGCAATTCTTTCTTTATTCCCCTTGGCAAATTCTTTACTATAATCCCACAGACCTCGCATTCCTGCGCCTTGTATCTTTACATTAGGATGCTTTATCATCTTACCCATTGTAACGAAGTTTCCTAATCCACCAAATGCACCACCAGCAACAGCGCCAAACAGCATATTGTTCATTTCGTTATTTTCACCATCAAACAATCCACTTATTAGGCTTGCTACTCCTAAATGCGCCCCTTGAAAAGCAATATCTACAGCTTTACCTGCACCTGTAGCTTTATTTATATGTTTTGCTACTTCAAAGCCGTGTTCAGCTAATCTTTTTTTACCCCAATCTTCTAATGCATCTGCTCCTAATAACGGAACTGATTTAAGAGGTACTTGACCTAATCCCCATACACTTACTTTAGAGCCACTACGTAAAGCACTACCAGCCCCTGATAATACTTCTCCAGTATATCCAATTGCTCTTCTACCTTGATTAAATGCTCTACCTACTGTTCCAGCAGTACCAGCTCTACTTGCAACTTGTCCAGCAGATAAACCAAGCCTTAAAGCTCCAGTACCACCTAATGTTAATACGCTTCCAGCTAGTGGTAACGCAAAGCCTAATAAATGCCCCATGCTATGTGCAAGAGCTTGGCCTTCTGATTCAGGTTCTTCAGACCAACCACCCATAGCAACTGGCCCCAAAACACCTTCTGTAAATCCTGAAGTAAATTGAGAAAATACACCGCTAGACTTACGAGCTTTTTTAGCCCCTTCCCTTGTATTGTTAAAAGGAATGCCATATATATCAGCATACTCTTTTATTTCGGCTACTTGACTGTCGTCAAACAGATGAGGATTTAAATTGTAACCTGTAATCCTACTTTGTATTTCAAAGGGACTCACGTATTACTTAACCCAAAGTCTATTCTGCCATTCTTCTTGTGGCACTCCTAGTTGCATTAAGATAGATTCTAGCTCATCGTATATTCCTTGAGCTTGTGTAGCTTGTTTGTTTTCTAAGCCCAATGCTCCTAAAAATCCTCCACCATCTAAAAAGTCAGCACCCATATCATCTCTATTTATATGTTTCCACATATCAAGTACTAAATTTTCAATTTTTTGTCTTTGTGGACTTGATTTAGGTATTCCCATTGATTTTATATTGGATACTGCTAGATTTAAATCTGCTTGACCTTTATCATATCCAGCTATTAAATCAGATTCATTCAAACCAAAATTCATTAAACCGCCTTCTTCGTCAAAAAAATCAGCAAACTTTCCTCTTAAATTTGGAGCCATATATTTTTCTCTTAATGCTTTTTTTTCATTTTCAATCAATTCATCTCTTTGGATTTTTTCTTGTTCTAATTTTTCTTCAAATTCAGCTCTATTTGTTTTTGATTGAAGGTTCATTAGTTCTATCGTTTGAATAAGATTCTGCGCAAATTTTGAACTATCTTTTTTACCTTCATATTTTCTATCTATTTCTCTTATAACTGCCTCATGTGCTTTGTTTGAAGAATCCATTTTAAAAGCAAAGTTTTTATCTTTTTCATTTTGAAGTTGCCTTAAACTATCTTCTATAAAAATTTCTTTTTTTCTTTGTTCTGCTTCAAGTTTTGCCATTCTTTCAGCAAAACTTCTTGATTTACTCGCCTCTATCTCATTTGCTCTTCTATCTTGTTTTTTATTATAGGTATTACTTGTTTCCCTAAATAATTCATTTGTATTAAACTGCATTATGAACTCCTTACTTGGTCTTTACGGGCTTCAAGAGCAAGGATTCTATCAGACGCTTGAGCATCTCTTTCCATGTTTTTGCTAATTGTGTCCGTGTAATTAATATTTGCTTTGTTAATTGAATTTTGTATTGCTTGTGTAGACTTTTGATACCTACTAGAATCACCAGCTAGATTATTATTGTAATTTATAGAGCCTAAGATTCCACCTGTTTTTTGTTGCTCCATCTGATTTACAGCATTAAATCGACTAGTACCTAATTTATTACGAGCAAGAGTGTTGCTTTGAACATTGGCTATATCTTTATCTAAAGCATTAAGTAACCCTCTTTTTCTGTCAGCAGTAGTACCACTTTCCCATAAGCCAAGCATTTCACCGCCTTCGCCAATTATTCCTTTACGACCAATATGTGTATCCCAAAATTTGCCTAATCCTTTTCCAATTTTGCCACTTCCAGTAATAGCTTTACCAGTTGGATTACCTGCTAATTGATTTACTCCGATTGCTCCTAATAGATATTTCAAAGCAGTTGCTCCTGCTGTAAGACCTACCATTAATAACCTCCTTTAGGATTAAGTAATTTTTGAAAAGTACTTCCTTGTTTTCCTGCGCCTATTCCTGCGCCTAACAATGCTAAAATTATTGGAGCATAAGGACTGCTCATAGCCGTACCCATTGTGCTTTCATTAACCCCTGAAAGAGTTTCTGCACTCATACCTTCTTTTAAAAGTTGAGCATCACCTTGTTTTAATGCCTCTGTTCCTAATTTATTTAATGTTTCAAAATCAGCAGTAGGACTATACCAATTCTTAAACATTCCAGATAGCCCATCTTCTACTGGAGCATATCCCTCTAATCCAGGCTTACCTGCCATTCCTTTTGTTCCTGTTATAGCGTTTAATTTTGCATTAGCGTCTGGCATATATTCATTTAACCATTTAGGAGTTGTATTTCCTCGATAATGCTCTGCAACTTTTCTTCCAAACTGAGCCATATCTGTATTTTGTTTAAACTGGCCATACATATTTACACCCCTAATAAGAGATGATAATTTATTTATGACATCTTGATTGTTGCTTTGATTAAGATTGTATTTAGATTGCGCTTTTGCGTAATTATTTGTTGGTTTATAATCCATGTTATTTCCTCATTATTGGTCTAAATGTGAATGTCACATCTGATAATATAAAATCATTAAAATCTGTTCCTTCAGCTCCAGTTGAGTCTAATCTAAATCGTAACGATATAGACCTTCCTTTTACTTTCCCTGGTATAATTAATTCCGCTGTAGATAACTTTCCATTTGTTCTTTTAAATTTTGTTCTACTTGAGCTAGTTGCCACGTGAGGATTCTTAGGTTCAGGGTCTAAAGGTTTCCATTGACTACTATCATCAACTTTATAAGCAATAGTTAATGGACTTATTCCTAATCCTGCAATAGAATATGATACGTGTACTCTACTATATGTTTTTATTAAACTAGCATCACCACCATCGTATTGCTTAGTTACAACATAACCATTAGATATGTTTTTTCGCTGTTTAGCGCTTGATACTAATCTGATTTCTGTTCCCATTATGGCGTTAAATTGTTTTGAGGAGGTGCTTGAGTTCCATTAGTAAAGCCATCTGCTGATAATTTATTTTTTGGTATATTAGTTTTTGCGCCTGTAATTCCTGTGCTTCCAGTATTATTAAATTCTTCTGCCCAAATTAATTGTCCATTTTTTGCTTGAGCAAAACCTGATTTTTTAGAACTATTAAATAAATCATTTGAAGAGCTAAATGCTTTATTGTTAAATGAATATATTAATGTTTCGTTATTATTTTGTAAGTCTCTAGCTATTAAGACTTGATTCCAATAAGCATCATATCCGCAATGAAGTCTTTTTCCGTAAAAATCTTCCCATTCTTGTTTAGATAACGTACTGCCTTCTGGTGTTTCTGTTAGCCTTTGTACGCTTTCACCATTAAACATATAAACACCACTTCTACTTACCCAAAATAAACCATAAGGTGTTTGACAGACTTGATTTTCAGATTGAATACCAACGTGATGAATAATTTGTTCAATAAATTCTCTTGATTCTCCATTTTCGAGAATCTTCACTCCCATTATTGCTAAACTATTCTTTTTAAATTGACAAAGTTTATTGCCTACTACTTGTAAAGATGTAATCTCATCACCATCATTTATTGTTGCTTCTATTAAATTACTTACACCAACAGTTAGGTAATTGCCAGGAGCTGATTTTAATATACCATCTGGCTTGTAAACAATAGCATCTTCTTTCCCTCTAATCTGAATATTGCCATAATATGCTCTTCTATTAAAAATACAAGCTGTTTTCCACCCTGTACCTCCTGCATCAAACCCAATAGGGTCTTTATAGTCAAGGCCATATCTTTGGTAAAATGACTCAATTAAATTTGGCGATGTAAATATTAAATAATTATTTCTTTTATAATGCGTAAATGTTCCTGTAGTAGGCCAATCGCCTGTTGTGTAACCTTTTAATTGACTATTTATAGTTAAAGTTGAAAGAGGCTTCCAATCACCAGATAAATTACTTCTCCACCCTTTATTTAAATCTATATCACATACTAAATAAATATTAGAAGGGTCTGATTCTGTGTATTTTGCCCATATTTCAATACCTTGCAATCTTTCATTAAAAGCATTTGTTCCATCAGAGTCTATTAATTGTCTTCCAATACCAACCATAATACCCATTGCTCTATCATCCGTAGAAGTAGCAGTACTTTGATAATTCGTACTGCCACTTGTTGCATCAACTTGAAATCTTTTAGGCCTACTTACATAACCGCCTTTATATACATAACTAAAATACAACTCAACAGCATTTGTCTTTTTAAAAGTTCCAACACTGTTATTGTTTGTATCAGCAGTTCCAGAATCGTCTAAAAACTGTATATATGCTTTTACTCCAACTTCATCCATTGCAAAATCATTAGTATATATTTTTTTAACTGCAATTTTTGAAGTGTCTTCTGTTGCTCCACTTCTTCCAAAAATAATACTTCTATTTACAAAACTTAATGTATCAAAAAACGTATTAGCATCTTTAACGTCAAATGCCATATGCGACCATTGATTAAGATAATTACTACTAGTTCCTATTTGAGCAACAGAACCTGAATCTACTAATCTCTCATATGGTGCAGGAGCTAAGTCTGTAACTGTAAAATTAGGATTCATTAAATCTGATTCTAAATATGTTTTATTATAAGTTAAATAACCAAACCACTTAGGTTTATTATTAGCTCTAAATGACATGTCACATGCATTTAAATAGCCTTCTGTGTCAAAAAACCCTATATCTGAATTATTACTGTTATCTGATTCAGATATTCTTAAGTCTATTTGATAATCTGTCCATTGGTCTGTTTCTGTAGAATAAACAGATGCTTTAGAGTTGGTGTTACCAACCGCAATTAAATGACGATGTTTATCTCCAGCTGATTGATTAATACTTGTTTCATTTGTTCTTGAAACTGTAATACTTTTAATTCCATAAGGCTTTGGCGTTCTTGCGTCTTGAAATATTTCTACGCCAGTATCTACTCTTTTCCAATAAACTTGCTGGTCTTCACTTATTGTTGAAGAAATAATTTCACCTTGCCCTAATCCAGTACCTCCAAATAATCCAGCTATAACATCATCTACAGTTTCTCCTTGAACATTTGTATAATTTAAAACTTGTTCGGCATGAGAAGTCTGAGCAAGGTTGCTATAAACTTGAATTGTAATAGCGTAATCAAATTGTTTATTATCAGGAATATTTACTATGTTATATTTCCACTTACTAAAAGCTCCATACACAGGAGAAGCATTAAGAGTGTTAAAAAGTATAATACCAGATAATCTATTAAAATTTGTAGTAGTGTTGGCATACATTGTAAAGTCTGCCCATGAAATTGTATCGCCATCATCTGCATCTTGAGAACCGCTCCCTGGCTTTACAATAGATTCAAGAGAACTCCAGTTGCCTGTTAACCGCCTATTGATTTGACCAAAATATTCAAATTCTAATTCCATCATCCAAACTGGATATGTTGCAACGTCAGAACCAAAATCTGTATCAACTATTCTTTTAACAACAAATTGATTTGCTGTCCCGTT
>Ga0208666_1000580_pt1 | contig 16993 bp, 15 predicted proteins | sample 5B_taG_FD_184078 | JGI IMG/M metagenome (GOLD analysis project Ga0208666, IMG submission 184078) | Marine viral communities from the Subarctic Pacific Ocean - 5B_ETSP_OMZ_AT15132_CsCl metaG (SPAdes) (version 2) | ecosystem: Environmental > Aquatic > Marine > Oceanic | place: Pacific Ocean...
CATGGTTATTCTCAACCAATCATATCTATTATCACTAGCTGATTTTTCATTACCTGCACTAGCTATACCATCTGTATAACCAACGTTGTTATACCAAGTTACCTCATATGAATAATGATGACCATTCTCTCCATTATCACCCTCAGTCCAACCACTAATATAGGCTCCCTTTTCAACCCGTGTAGAGTCGTGTCCTGTAATTGTTGTATTGTCCCAAGTAAATAAATCATTATCAAACACTAAATCTAAACGAAAGGCCGTGACACTAGCACCATTGTCATCAAGTGTGACGGCTACTGTCATTACAGAATCTCTCCAAGCGTCAAAGTTATTATTCTTATAGGCAGGGGTTGAGGTATCGTCAGCCAAGTATGTTCTCAAGTCTTGAGTCACTTGGTCTCTCCACCAAAACTTTGGTGTCTTATATGTTCTCGACTGCATGAGTCTGATAATTGGTGTCTGAGAATATGCAAAACCCATAACCATTAACAGAGTCAATAAAAATTTACGCAATGTAAATCTCCTAATATTTCAAAAAAATTAGTAACCTTTTAGACTAAAAAGTATAGACTTTATTTCACTATATAAATATTATATATATCTTGAAAAAATATGGCTTGGGGGATTAATTTGTGTCAAATCTCACAACAAATGTGAGTGATAAATCCTTTTCATTCTTTATCGGACTGGCAGGTTTACCGATTGCCACTAACTCGTCTTCATCGTTGTATAGACCGACTGTTGTGACATAAGTAGCGAATTCACTGTGTGTGGTTTCACCAATAAATTCTTTTCCAATATTGTATCCATCTGTATCATAAGAACTTGTAGAATATCCTAAAGTAGCATAATCTACTGATGGATATGATGTAACTGAAGCGGATGGTATGGTGGCTGGTAAGCCAGCTAATGTTTTATATGATATCTCTAAACTACCACTACGACCTACTCTAGCACTTTTATTGTTTGTAAATTGAAATTCATTTTCATCTATCGGACAGAAATATTCTCTTTCATAAATAGTTTTTGTAGATTTAAATTCTATTGAAAAACCATCACTTCCCTCAAGTGTTCCAATTGTGTTATATGGTTCACTCGTTTCAGTTATAATAGCAAAGCCATCGGTATAAAATACGTTACCTACTAAACTACCACTACCAGCTGCGATAGGTGACCTACTAGCATAACTCGCAGAGAAAGCTACATCATATAGATTACCTCTACCATCATCTCTTAATAACAAAGTAGAGTCTGTGCTATTATCCGTCATTAATACAGAGAAAGGTTTTATACCTTCTCCGTAAAATTTTTGTGGTAAAGATATTACAGTAGCTGTTGCTCCGAGTTGTCGTGTGTGAGGTCTACGTAAAACTTTTTTTGTGTTGTCTAAAACACTTTCTGAATCATATTCAACTAAAGCTTGTGATGATGTAGGCACTCCACGAATTAAATCTATATAACCAGCCATGTTTCTTATATCTTTATAATATAAGTTATTAATCATTCCGTAGTTAGGTGCCTTATAGAACACACTACCAGAAACAGTCTTTGAATCTGCAGTATCGGTTGAAAAATTATATAGATTAGAATCAGTCCCTTGAACTATAGGGATTGCGAATACACCACTGCCGCTATCGGCTTCAGTAAACTTAAACTTCTTATGAACCTGAAAGGATGATTTGGACTTATCTGATTCTTCAAGACTTTTCTTGAACGACATGACCTAACCCTTAAAAATCAAGTTTTACTTTAATCAATGCTTCCCTTGAACGAGATTTAATAATTGGTTTACTTAATTTAGCAACCGCTAATAACTCATCAGCGTCGTTATATAAACCCACAGTCGTTATAAAAGTTTTAGGGTCGTTTTGTAAGCCAGGTATAATTCTCTTAACACCGGCTATTGATTCGGTATAGTAAGACTCATTTGTTGTTGCGTTGAAACGATTTGAGGTAGCTCTAATGAAGAAGTGTCTTGATGAGATTGTTTCTTCTCGTTTAGCTTGGAAGAACGCACCACCTTTAATTGTCTCATAGAAAGCGTCATTATTCCCACCATCAGAATTAGAACCACTTCCGATTAATGATGTTTTAGTACCAACTTTTACTATTTGTGATTCAATACGATTTGAATTTAAAATTAGCGTACCAATTTCAGGATAAAACAAACCATAAGTACCTAATGTGCTATCATCAGAAGATTCATCTCTTATCGTTGTTCCACCAGTTAAACTACCACTAACAATGTTATATTCTGGTGAGAAATTTCTTCTACTTGTATTACCACCTTTGTTTGTTGAAGAATCATCAATTAGTTTTATTACTCCAGGCACACCGCTACCACTTAAGTGTAATTCCCAACCACCTCTTTGCAAGGTTTCTCTAATTCTTGCACGATTGAAAGTTAACACTAATATGTCGTCTGCCTCGTGTGTACCAAAAGTAAACTTTTGTGTTTGTGGAGGATTAATTAATTGATTAAATTGTCCATATACAGCTGCTGATGGTCTTTCACCAGCGACCCCAACACCTCCGACTGAACCACTACCTGCGTAGTGTCCATAAGCTACACCAAACTGAACTGATGCTGATGCGTTGGATTGTGGATTGAATTTAAATACATCTAAACTATAGTCGCCTGTACTACCACTCTGTACACTTGATGTAGAAAAAGTAGTTATACTTGAAACACCATCTTGGAAAACACCTGATGTTACAATCGAGCTATTGTTTACGATATCTTCTTGATTATCTAAAATTTTAAAAGTTGCCATTTATTAATCTCCTACCCATTATATCCAGTACCAGTGCCGGTAGCGGGGTCAAGGTTATCTTTTTCTGGTGAGTCAGGACTTATTGACGCACCCTCAGTCTTATTGACTTGTACACTTACAATTGAAGTTAAGCCTGTATTGACACCTAATATAGAAACTGTTGCTGTTGCACTCTCTGTTATTTTTTGTGCTAATAACGTAACATTTGGTCTACGTACACTTCTAGATAAAGCATCACCTTGGAAACGAACTACATTAGTATTCGATATAGTGAATACAAATTGTTCATCACCATCTGATGTAGGTGACAATGGTACTACCGCACCACCTGGTGTGTTAGAGTTTGTTAAATTAGAAACAACTATACCGGCACCCGTTAATGGGACATCCACTAAGAAACTATTGAAAGTTCTACGATTTGGTATAGCCTCTAATAAATTCATGTTTTCGATTACTGAGCCGTAAGAATCTGTACCATTAGGGTGGGTAACGTCAAAAAGTGTGTAATCCACTTCTTCATCGCTAAGAGCGAATTTTGTAATATTTAATCCCTCACCAGATGATAATAACTCTCTACCTCTCGTAGTGAGTATTGCGTCTACGGTCGTTGTTGAGTTGTCTAAAAATCCCATTTTTATCTCCAAGATTTAATGTATTATAACTATTCAATTATAAATATCTCTAATTAATTTTTTTTGTTTTAATTCTACTTATCGTCTAAAACCTGTAAGTCAGATGTTACACCATCAACTGGTATTGCTACAGTTGGTGCGGTTCTTCTAATTATCACAGGTGAATCCCCATCAATTGTTGTGTCTCGTGTATTTTTAACACCAGCGTAAAATAAATTATTAAAAGCAGTGTTATCTCTGTAATTAGTGTCTAAGTCAGTTTCAACCAATGACCTTGACGAATATAAATTTTCTAAATTATCAGATGAGTAAATGTTACTATTATCAAAATCAGCCGCACTTGTATAGAAATATCTAAACTCACGATTGATTAATGATTTTCTATTGTCAAGTATTATTGAACCAGAAATCTCTTGGAAGACACTATCCGAACCACCATAACTTGTTGAACCATTCACATAAAGTGTAGGGTCATCAAGATTAAAGTTAGTTGCAAATTTATACAATGCTGGTTTAGCAACATAATCATTACCTGCTGTTATTGTACTTTCAAAATTAGGAAACTCCGATTCTATTGAAACAATTGATGCACTTGTCTCATTTTCTTGTTCCAAGACTGATACGTTAATTGTATCTCGTAAATCTAATTGTTCTACTGTTGGATTACTTTGTTGTACAGGTGACTTTGGTCTTTCAAAAATATTACTTTCAATTAATGTTCCAAGATTTGCTTTAGCTCTCGCAGGTATAACCTTTCTAAGTTGTTTGAAAATATTTTGGTCGTATTTTTTAATAAGACTCATGTACTCAAAAAAGTTATTGTTACCTGTGTACTTCTTGAAGTATTTATCAGATTCTCTGCTTAACTCACTATACTCCTCAGAGAATACATCTCTTGGGTCACCAATTAATTCGTTAAAATCTAAATTAGCAAATGAAGATACAATGTCTTGATTAATAACATCGGTTGGTGAAAAGTATATTCCTAGCTTATTACTATCCAACGGAGATGTATCATTAGAACTATAATCATATCTTTGAGAGATGGATAGATTAGCACCACTACCACTCAGATAATTATCTTCTATACGTATCTTATCAGACATCCTTCTATTTGGCCCATGATTCGGAACTAATGTTTTAGTTTTATCGATTACCGTTTCAAATGTATTCACTCCACCAAAACCTTGAGCACTACCTGATTGTGTATTTGTCTGGTCAGGTTTTACATCTGTAATAAAACCACCAGCTGCTAATGTTGTATTGTCATCAAAAGAGAATCTTCTAGCAATATTTTCATATGATGAAGATGGGGTATTTCCTATATATGATTTAGGTGTAGCAACGTGAACGTCAAATCTGTCTTCTTCTAACGTCTCACTCCATAGTCTAAACTCCATCAATGAACCTGATAATTTATTAGCACTAAATGGTGTAGTTGTATTACCACCTATAAACAAATCACCACTACCAGTCCAAGCCGCGTTATATGATTCTGATACAGAAGATGATATAATCATATTAGATTTAGATGCTAATCTTATTCTATCTAATCCACTATCATATTTTTTGACAAATAAGTCATAATTAAAGGTATCATCTATACTATCACTATTCGCAGTTACTCTACGAACTGATACATCATCCCAATAGATTGAAGAAGCCGGTTTATTGTTTTCAAATCTTATACCTAATTTTGTAGTATTTGGAAACTTGATTGTTTTTCTAACTTGTATTTGTTTCCATTCATTTTCATTTACACCAACTCGTTGTGAACCTTTGATACCACCATCAAAGTTCGTGTTTTCAAATTCCTGAGTCCAACTCACAACCTCTTCATTACTGTCTAATTCAAATAATGTTAATGAGGCAACTGAGTCAACTAAACTAGCCGATGCTTTACAATAGGCAGAGAATAGATATGTCTGACCCTCACTTACATTTGTTATACTCGCTGAGTTACCAGGAAAGCGCTTCGCATCTGGATTTCTATAAAAGTATGTATAAGATGTATTTGTATCAGAAGTATTTTCGTGTAATAAACTTTTTGTGCCTGTTCTTGCAACATTAGAACTACTGACTATTTCTATTCTACCAAACTCTGCACTATTACTGCCAGTTATAAATGGTGGGTTAAAGAGTCCCTCATTTGTACCTACTTCGAAAGATGGATGAGGAAATAACTCAGCCTCAATTCTTGATTTTCTCAACATGACAGAATGATACTCACCATCAAATACTGGCAACAATGAAGAGCTTATTTCCTTGTAACCATCAGAGCCAGATAACATAAATGATACTGTACCATTGTTATCAGCTGAACCATTATCTTTTAATTTTATAGCAAATTGGTCATCTTTTTGTACAAGTATTTGGTCGGAGCCAGATACAGACCTAAATCTAAATTCAATAGTCTCAGGCTTAATTCCTTTGCTAGTATTATCCCAAGATGTCTCTACATATTGTGCACCCCTAAAACCTAATGCTCGTGTAAACCTCCTACCGATATCAAAAGATGCTTTTTGATTATCTAATTGTAATCCACCATACTCTCTAACTCTAAGAATAGAACTTGGTATACCATAACAATTCATGATTGCTCGAAGTGAACCCAAAGTACCTTTTGATTTTAGAATATAAGGCATACTTGATATCAATCTCTTAGTAATCTCTTTAGATATGTCACCTTCGGCTGGAGAGTCTAATGAACCCGATGTATATAATTCATATGAATCACCAGTTAATTTTTGTCCAAATCCAAATCTACTTAGCTCTAATAAATCTTTTCCATCTTGTGTATCCCAACCTAATGATTTAGCGACAGCAAAAATTAGGTCTGTGGATATACCATCTGATATATCATATTGTCTATCAGTTATATCGGTTACGGATTTTATGTACAACCATAATTCGTCAAAGTGTTGACCAACCATGTCCATGAAATCTAAAAATTGTTTATTATCAAAATCAGCTGATATGTGTTCAGGTAATAAGTTTACTAAACGATTTGGGTTTTCCTTATCATATAGAGATGCAGAATATATTTGACCTGTCCGTGAAGCGCTAGAACCATACCAATTTGTAAATAAAGATGAGGTCGTGTTTACTGGTAGATAAGGGTCAGCAAACGTTCCTGCACCAGTCTTTGGTACAGAGGTATCTAATCTACTTTCTGCAGAGCTGGTTACAAATGATGAACTTATATTATAAAGATAACTTTCATAACCATCAAAGTTTCTTTTAAGTTCTCTAATATTATTTTCATAAGTAATCGCATCAGATTGTCCACCCGATAAAGATACACTAGATGCACTAAGAGCGGTATTGGATTGTATTTGTTCTAACTTGTATTTAAAATTACCAAGTCTTTTTTCAATTGAACTAAAATTAACAAACTCTTCATAGTTTGAATAATCAACATTCATACTAACTGGCTTATCACTGCCCGATATAAACTTATCTAATATTTCTTGTTGTAATTTTTTATCAGCACCAATCAAGTCTTCTTTGTTTTTAGAAATTATTTGTCTTTTTGATATTGGTGATTGTACATTTACTTGGTCAGGTGTAAATAAAACATTTACATTTTCGTCTTCTTGCTCGTAAGGTACTAATTCAACGGTTTCTGTAAGTTGAGGTAAGACTTCCGTTACTACAAATAAACTATCTTTTTCTTCTATTTCATCTGGAAGAGGCTTATAAAGTTTTAAGACTATAGAGTATGGAGAATCAGGAAATAATTCCTTATCAGCTTTTAGATTAGTGATTAGTGTTTTATTGTCATCTCCAAAATTAACATAGGTATTAAGGTCTCTGACTTCATTAGCCTTAAAAGATATTTTAGCATTTCTAAAAATATTCGCAGGTGCTGCACCAACTGCAGGTTCAAGCGCTACATCTTCTTGGAAATCATTCCAACTACTTTCTAATTGTATTTCACCCTTTTGTAAATTTATCTTATTTATTTTACTGACAAATGGGGCTAGTATGTAAGTGTTTGGGTCATCTACTGGTGTAATAATACCAACCACTTTAATAATTACACTACCTAAAGTATCACCACCTTCTTCATTTCTGCTTTGCTCCTCGTACGATAACTCTAACTCATAAGGTTGATTACTTACAGCTAATCCTAATTCTTGAGGGGTAAAACTATATGTTTGTGCGGGCAGTACATCTGCCATCGGCCAATCTCTGCGAACACCATTAATGTCAAAAATTACCTCTGTATTGGGAGTAAAAAATTCAGTTACACTTGGGCTTATCTCAATTGTGATATTAGTGGTAGTTGTGACCTGATTGTCAATACCCTCTAAACCTTTTACTTTAAATTGTTTATTAGCCATCTAACTACTCCACAAATATAGCATGAGGTATAGCCACACTACTCTCTAAATCTGCAGCTGGTCTACTGATTCTCAACGCTACACCTAATCTTACATCACCACCATAAATCTCTATGGTAATCTGCTTTTTATCAGTACCTATCGCTGTTAACGAACCTGGTGTCTCACCTTGTATACTCACAGTACCTACACCACCATTTCTACCTGATATTGGGTCATATCTATGTTGTTCATCTTTACCCTTACCATATCTATTTCTATCATACCCAAATATAGTCCACTCATATTCGAAAGCTACATTTTGTGGTTTATTTGAAATACTACCCAATGTTAGTATAATAGGTTGGTTTTCTTGTGGTCTTCTAAACTTAGTAATCTTATCAAAAATATTATCACCATCTTTTTTTGCACCAATAACATTTTTAATTATTTTGTCATTTGCAAAATTAAAATTATCTTCAACTGGTAAAATACCATCTACAGTCACATTTTTATTTGTACCATTGTTAGTAATTTGTTTGTAGATAAAATCTAAAGATTTATCTCCACCTGCATAAAATGTAGTTGTCTCTTCTAATACCACGAAGCGTGATGTTACGACGATTGGGTCTGTACCAGCTGTATCAGACTCTTCAAACAAGTTACCCTCACCAGGTGGAGGTGTTGGTGGGATTACTTGTTCTATGAAAGAATTGTTTACAAAAAAAGTACCACCCTCCATATATGTTCTTAGAGCTTCTTTATCTGAAATATATACTTTTTTTGAATCGCCAGCTATTGATGATTGAGGGGGTTCATGTAAACTTACACCCTCCTTGAAAGTATATTGGTTATTTCTTTGTTGTAAATTAACAAATGAGTTTATGTATTTAGTATCTTTTATTTTTTGTGGTACTATTCTTATCTCATTTCGACTTGGTGATATTTCTTGTATAAAATATTTTAATTCTTTAACTTGTAAAACCTTACCAGTTGTTTCTTCATGTGATGCGCCATCCATAATAATTCCATCAGGCATGACATGAAAGTCACCAACATATCTTTCACTATTTTCATCGACTAATATGTTTTCATATGAACCAGCCTTTTTTCTTAGAAAATTATACTTAACAACATATCTACCTCTATCATAACCTAACTTACGTAGTATTGTGCCTGTATTTAATTTTACATCTGGCTTTCCTAAAACTTCATTGTAAGTATAATCATTTTTATCAACTACCACACTCTGTATAAAATTTTGTTCTGAATCATGGATAAGAGCTTCCACATAATCATCCTCGCTATCTATAGCAAAGCTTGAAATATATTTATAATCAATATCATCCGTGTCAACAGTTTTACCCGAATATAATATATCAAAATCTTTTTCTTCTAAACGCTGTTCCATTATAAGTCCTCACCATCTACTATAGAATCTAACTCTTGTTTTGTAATTGTTTTTAAATCTGATAATTTAAGTCCTCTACCATAGAACTCACCTAAATTTCTAAATTTTCTTTTTAGTCCATCCTCTATTAAAAATCTTGTTTTATCAAATGGGTCATCATTAGTAACGACATCGCTTTCCTCTATACCATCTGGCAAGTCTGTCGATACAACAAAAGTTAGTAGTTCGCTTATGTCCCTATTAATTATATTGTTTAATAAGTCACCTTGAAAATAAATAGGTAAATTATTATCTTGTTTTGATTTGCTTAATTCTAATTGCTCAGATTGTAAAAAGTTTTCATATATTGATACAACTTGTTCTTCATCAAAATTTATTGTTTCAATACCCTCTAATGGTTCACCAATTCTTTCATATGATAACAAGACATTTTCTGTAGTACGAAAATCATTTTCTGCAGAGCCAGATAATCTATTCAAATATTCTGCTCTAATCTTTTCTCTAAAGTTATTATAGAATAAACTTTTACCTCGTTCAAGTTGGTCTTTTGTGTATGGCATTAGATTGATACCTTAAATGAAAATCCCTCATCAAGTATTAATTTTTGTTCGTCATTAGTTCCACTACCACTCACGACCTGAAATAACAGATTATAAAATCTTTCTGGTTGATAACCATCTAAATCAAGATTAAAAAAGTTACCAGTTGAGTCACAACTAATTCTTGAACCACTACCGAAGGGAACAATTACATCTTCTGTCTCAGCATCTGTGATTGAATAAAATGCTCCATCTCCACTAGCACTACCACTTGGTAAATACTTTACGGATAAATTACTTGGTGTTGAATCAAATGTTTTTGTAGGAAATCTATCTCTACCTATCACTCTAAACTTAGCTCTTGTTTTCTCCTTGTACTCAGGTCTTAAACCTCTCATATAAACTACTAAGTCCTCAATCTCTGTACTACTCAATGGTGACAATGAGCCTGTATTCCAAACCGAATCATCATATTCTATTTCAAGTGTTGGTGGATATTTTGTATGAGTATCGGATGAGAAGAATGATAAATTACCCAATCTATCTGTGCTACCCTCATCATCCGTAGATTGTATCGTACCTAAACTTCCACTTCGTTTTACAATAAAACCATTGTTTGGTATGACGTTATCTATCCAATTATTAACGATATCAGTTACATCCATTCTGATATCTTCTGTTTCATGGGTAAGTGATTGAGAAGCTTCAAAGCCACTACCTTCGAACCAAGCTCCACCAGAACCACTAACGTTTGTAATCCAATTAGTTCCAGCTGATGCACCATCTCTAAAATTAAAACTACAACCCTCAGTAGTCGTTGGATTGTTGTTGAGTTTTCCTTGTCCCATAACCCAAGAACCACTTATTGGATGAGCATACAAACTCTGTGATACAGATAACGCTGATGGTCTCGCGTCAAATAAATTTAAATAATAACGAAAAACTTTAGTTGGGTTTTGTGCTGCCAGACGAGCAGGCTTTGTCATGTCAAATTCTACTAAAGCACGAGATACATTTACTGTTGTGCCAGCTATACTGACATCTTTTCTTATCTCTAAAATTTCATCAAGACCTGTGTTCTGACTTCCACTCTCTTGATATATTGTTGCGTCTTTTGTTGGAAAAATAAAAAAGTGCATTATGTTACTCCGTAATACCTAATGTGTCTCCAACTACAGTTCCTTTTATGTCTGTGTCGGGGAAACGAACTTGAAAAATACTTGGGTCTAACGCTGTGTAAATTACACCATTTATAGTCGCTGACTCAACATCAAAAGCATTGCCAGAATAACCATCGGATGGTTTGAATTTATTTGTTATTACTATTTGTTGTTTACCTCGTTGACCATCAACCAATGGATTAACAACACTAGAAACTCCATCAACCAAAGATAATTCATAAACTATATCTGAAAGTATTATAGGTTGACCTATCTGCCATCTCGTGACATCAAAGTAATCTTTTACTCTATCGATACATCTTAAGAGAATATCATTTTTATTGAATCCGACTTTTGTCAATATTGCAAAATCTATAGCCACATCAATTATGTAAGCGTCTTTTATATTGATTGCATCGGTAACTAACCTATATTGTGACAAGTAAGTTTTTAAATTTTCTTTAACTGTAGTGGACATTGGTACTAAATTATTATTAGAATTATATCCAAGAGTATACATATTCATAGCTAATGGGTTAGGAACTCTTGCAGTCAATTGTTTAATTGTCAACCCATTATTAACATCGTCAGTAGTTACTTTTCTATCCAGCTCATCTGTTGGTTTGTTTAATTGGTCATCTTGTACTAAGTGAACTTTAGCTATGTTACCAAATTTGGCTGGTAAAGAATATGCTCTAACAATATAGTCCTCTTTTGTAACCGCTCTTTGTTGTGCTTGATAATATGCTAATGCGTTTTCTCTAACGTCACGAACAGTTTCACCACCACCTCCACCTGTAGCTGGTTTTGGATTAGTAAATGCAAGAGAGTCTTTAGATGCCTGAACTAAAGTTGACGATAAATTTTGGTTATCTATTTCAAAAGTTTGACCACCTTTAAATGTAATGTCTCCACTATTAACGTTATCATCAACTCCACCACCGAAAGCGTATTCAATAGTTAGCGTTGTGTTCGCTGGTGCTAAACCAAAAGTCTTCGTCTTTAAGAAATTACTTGGGTCAAACGCTTGTGTTAAGAAACTTGGACTGCCAGGTAAATTAGAACCAACACTATCAGGATTAGGTATAATCTCTTCATCAGGATTATCAGACACCCCTGCACCAAATCTTAAAATTGTTTCATCATTTTCATTAATAAAAGTTGTAAATCTACGAGATGTCTTTTTTAATTTTAAAATATATGGTGACGTATCTCTATTAAGAACCGATGTTGGGTCATTAGTAGAATTATTTTCGATATCTTCAAATATAGTATCACGAGCTAATGAATCAACCTCATACCATTTATTACCATCACTATCTGTGCATGATAATATTTGTATCACATCAGGATTTTCTAATTTAATTTGTGTGTATTTTTGTGCAGAACCGAATGAAAAGAATTCTTTAGAAATATCACCACTCTCTGCTTTAACTCTTTTCTTTAATAAAAACTTAGTAGGTGTATCACCATCATTTTCAAATATTGTTGTTACCCTTTGGTCTGATAAGGTATCAAATTTAAAATTAACATCATCTAAGGTTCTAAATGTTGTTCCATTAGTTGATGAGTTTACCCTAGCTCCCGCTTTGATTGTTAGGGCATATCTGTAATCAGGTTTACCATTTAAGGCGGGTACGGTTTGAAATACATCAAGAACCACGTTAGATGGTGAAGTTATACGAGGTTTATATCCTAACGATTGTGCTATATTGTAAACATTTCTTTTCTCTTCAGCAAAGGGTAATAGTGATTCTCTAAATTGACTATCTAAATAGTAAGATAAAACATCACCGACATATGATGCCATCTCAATAAACATCATACCAGGAGAAGCTTCGTTAAAATCATTATAGGTGTTTGGAAAGTATGTTTTAGCGTATTCCACTAAACTATTTCTGAAATCATCAAAATCTTTGTTTAGATAATTTATACTTCTAACTTTATTTTTTTTAGTTGTTGTTCTTGCCATTCTATTATCCGTTAAACGTTTAGTAAAAGTTCTCGTTCTTCTTGACTAAGAGCAGGTACGAATTTTATTTTTACAAATACTTTACTCCTATCACCATCTTCTGTTAGAGTTTCAACGCTGTTAATTGTTATATAAGACAACCATTGTGCTACTGCTCTTTTAATTTCAGTTTCAATTTTTATAGGTAACTCATCATCAATCTGTTCAAAACAAATTTCTCTTACTCGACTACCAAATTCAGGCTGTGATACTCTTTCACCAACTTGCGTCAACAACAAATTTCTTAAATTATGAACTGATTGTTCAATAGAAGTTTTTGTTAAAGCAAAGTCATTGAATGAATCACCTTTAAGTGGAAATGATAATCCCACAAATGTATTTGCGTTAAGGTCATTTTGTCTTGCAGACATTACTTACCTTTCTTATTGATAGCTTTCATTAAATCACTATAGTCACGAGTTAATGCTTGAGTCACTGCTTCTGGTACGTCATCAACAGACTTACCTGCTTTTTTCAAAGTATCTATCGCAACCATATCTCTTTTGACTTCGTCTGATTTTCCATAACCCATTAACTCAGCCATTTTTGATGAATCAAATGTTCCACCACCTAATGTTGGATATTCTTCAGTTTGTTTTTCTGATGTTCTCAATCCAACAGTTTCGTTTAACACGTCGTTTAGTGCTTTGTTATCTGTGAATTTTTTTTGTGAAGTTTTAATTTCTTTTGGTTGTTCGATAGTTTTAGTCTTTGTTTCATTCATAAATATCTTTTGAACTTCTTTTTTGACTTCTTTACGAACTGCTTCTCTGATTATTTTTATCAGGTCTTTTTTTGTCATTTTAAAACGCCCTCTTTCTTATTTAGACTTCTTTAATAGATTCTTCTTGTTTTTGTTTTTCTTCGGTAATCTCTTTTTTAAAATCTTTTTTCTTACCACCATGATAATCGTAAGCGTGTCCCTCTTCAATAAGAATATCGTTAACGCTAACCCAACCATCTACTGATAAGTCTATAGAACTTTCAACACTATTTATACATTCAGTAATGTGCTCACCTACGTAGTCTGGTGATACAAATATCTCACCCAAAACTCTACCAAACTTACCTGTACCAAATGATTTTAATTTGAAAATACCAGCTTCTAATAATTCTTTATTTCTTGCTTTCGCAGCTAAACCTTTTTCTTTTTCTTTTAAATCTCTTGTACGAGATTCCCAAGTATCGATACCCATGTAACGAACTCTTTTTTTAATTTTAATATCAAAACCTAAATCTATATAACAATCAATGGTATCACCATCAACAACTTTAATTAATTCTGCTTCATACTCACGAGTATCTAATTTTTTTGCCATGATTTTCTCCTATGTAATGTCTTCCAAGTCTTCTTTTGATATCCCTAAATCCACATCTGGTAAATCTAAATCTGGTAAATCTAAATTTGGTACTTTTATATTTGGTGCATCTGGTAAATCTAAATCTGGTATTTCTAATTTAGGTAATTTAAAATCTGGGTCTGCCGTTACCACTTGTTTATTTAAAAATGTTTGTTTTGTTACCACATCAAATAATCTTTTAATTTTAGGTGGTAGTTTTGCGGCTGCTTTTGCAATGTTAGGTGGACTTCCAGATAATGCTCCTAATATATCACTCATTAACGTTAATAAATCAGATTGAAATTTTAATAACACATCACCTCTTATGGTTGGTATCATTGGTGCTCTTGGGTCACCCATTTTAATTGTACCTACTTTTTTTGCATTTATAAAAACTTCATCTGCTTCTAAGAATATATTTTTTCTACCAGTAATAAATATATCATCACTTTTAATTAAGACATTATTTCCCTCAACTCGTTTACCATTTAAGTCTGTGGAGGTTCCTTCAGACATCAGATATATTGAACTATCATCGAAATCAATATTTTGAGAATATAGATTATTCTCAACTTTTTTATGACCTACAACAATTTTTGTTACTGCTTTATTATCTTTTGAACCTAAAACAATTCCACCATTAAATCTACTGTTAAAAACTATATCACCCTCATTTATATCAATATGCTTTATGCTCTTATCACGTTGAAATGTATCACCATATTTTTTTAATTCGTCATATTCCGACGTGCCAGCTATAGCGTTTTCATTCGGTGAATTTTGTCTATTTAGTATATCCGTGTAATAGTGTTTATTGTTGAACTCAATAACAGCAACGTGTTCACCGACTAAAGGTATTTGTGTAAAATTAGGTTTTAGACATAAAACGATATCTTCATTTTGACCAAATCCTTTGATGGGCTGTGAATCATCAACAATAAAGACACCCTTGACACCACCATAAACTTCTTTTGATATTTCGGTTACTTCAAATGCTTCAATTTCATGAAACTCTGTTTGTGCAGATTGTATTCTATCACTTACATATTTATCCAAATCAGCGTTATATTTCGCTAAATTACCTTTAGGCTTTGTTCTCTTATCTGGAAATAATTGCTTATGATATGCCATCTGGTGCTTTCATATCATCAATCCTCGTGTGAATTTTATCTGATTCTTGTTGAATATCTAAAACAGTGTCCTCTATGTTTGATAAGAGTTGCTTCTTTTCTTCTTCAGATAAACCAAACTCGTCCTCACTACCAGCCTTTTGTTCAGTAGAAATTAACCTCTGAACGATTCCAGCCATCTTAACAAGTTGGTCATCATTCTTAACATTAATTTCAAGATACTCCTTTATCATAGGAACTATCTGAACAGCCGTGTCACCATCTTTAATAAATTGCACGAGCTCTTTAGTTAGAACTTCTAACTGTTTTCTGTTAAATTCTGTATTATCGTATATATCTTTGAATAGTGAGGAAAGAGATTTTCCATCAAAGATTTCGTAATCTATAGCCATGATTTACCTATGTGTTGTCAATTATAAATATATAAATCAAAAAAAATACTAATATATAAATATATATCGTGAATTTTTATTTATTAACCATATAGTTATTATAGAGGTTACTCGGTTCTTAAAAAATCGCGTGACCTTTTTTTTTGTTAACTAACGGGAGAAAACCATGAAGGAAGTCGTAACAATGGTCAAAGGATATGTAGATGACTTAGCTCATCTATTAATGTCTTTTGTGGCTATAGGTGCTGTATCTGAAGTAATATTTGGGTCTGGTATCTTTGGCGTCAACGTTATAGGTAACCTCACATCCATCATTAATAAGTTCGGCGAGTCAGGCTTCGCTGGGCTTGTCGCCTTATTGGTGTTGGTGGGTTTATTTCGCAAGTAGGACGGAATAGCTCTACATTCCTACAATCAATGTAGGGCAATGAAAAAGGGAAGAATTAATTTTCTTCCCTTTTTTGTTTTGAGCCATCTGTCAGATTCGAACTGACGACCTGTTCATTACTAATGAACTGCTCTACCAACTGAGCTAAGATGGCAATGTAGCCCGTAGGGGAATCGAACCCCTGTTGCAGGAATGAAAATCCTGAGTCCTAACCACTAGACGAACGGGCCATTTATTATTTAAATTTTTTTATTACTTCGTGTTCCCAATTAAACCAATCTAAAACTTCTACTTGTGATTTATATACCTTTAATAAATCACTTTTTCTTTTTATCATATCGTCATCTAATTTTTCACCCCTACCAAACACCCATAGTTTCTCAGGTCTAAGGTGTGACAATACATCGTGACAAGCTCTGTGACGTGGATGTCCGTATTCACCATCGGTATTATGTGTTACTATCTTGGTATATTTTCTTTCCCTTAAAACTCTCAGTAGTTCATATATAAGTTTTTCCCTATAATAATCCTCAGCACCTTTGAAGCCAGTCCAATGTTCGTATTCGTGGATACCAATAAACCTCATACTATCTAAGAACTCTCTTCTTCTTATATCATTTTGATACTCATCTAATACTACGACTTTATATTCATCTGGGTGAGAGAGTAATTCAGCTCCACCAAATAACGCCTCATCATCAGGGTGAGAGACAATCATTATTTTGTCAATCACAGTACAATACCTCTACATTATCATGTTCTTGTAAATAGGAAGCCGGTATGTCTGAAGTGATATCACCATAACATGCTTTCTCTAAAATATCTTTCTTGTGTTTACCATTAGCTAACAGATATATTTGTTTGGCTCTCATGATACTTTCTATTCCCATA
>Ga0208666_1000582_pt1 | contig 16984 bp, 30 predicted proteins | sample 5B_taG_FD_184078 | JGI IMG/M metagenome (GOLD analysis project Ga0208666, IMG submission 184078) | Marine viral communities from the Subarctic Pacific Ocean - 5B_ETSP_OMZ_AT15132_CsCl metaG (SPAdes) (version 2) | ecosystem: Environmental > Aquatic > Marine > Oceanic | place: Pacific Ocean...
GGAGACTGACAATGATGAAACCTAAAGTACGACCTTCAAAAATGAAAAAGAAAAAAAGTGGCGCTCCTACAAAATCTTTGCGCCCTAGAGCACGTCCTGTAGACGATGGCGGCGCTGTAGCACGAGGAAATCGTGCGGCTATGCGAGAGGCTACAGACGCAGCTACACTTACTATGCCAGAAGGACAAAATATGAAAGCTGGTGGTATGGCTAAGAAAGGCTTCAAAGCTGGCGGCACCCCATACACCAAAACGAAAAAAGGCTTTAAAGCTGGCGGCAAAATGAAAAAAGGCTTCAAAGCTGGCGGTAAGTTAGAAATGGTTAAAAACAAACAGGGCAATACGGTTCCTTTTTACGCTGCTGACGGCAAAGGTAAAATGAAAGCTGGCGGTAAAGTTAAAAAAGGTTATGCCGCAGGTGGTAAAGCTAAAGGTGCAGCTAAAGGCGGTAAAGTAAGAGGGGCGGGCATTGCTCGTAAAGGTGTACGCCCTGCCAAGATGCTATGAACAAGAATCGTTCTGCACAATTAAGAGACCAGCTAGCGGGGTTGTCACCTGATGACGACATGTACCAAGTGTTGTTAGACGAGATAATGATGTTAGAAGGTAAAGGACCGTACGCCAAACCTAGAAAGTTTGGAGGCGGTGGTAAAGTTCGTGGGTATGGTAAAGCTCGCGGTGCTAAACCCTGTAAGATGAGGTGATAGTTCATGCGTAGATATTATAAATCAGGCGGAAAGATTTGTGCAAAGGGTAAATCATGGGCAAAACGTACTTTTGATACGTATCCTTCCGCGTATGCAAACATGGCAGCGTCTAAATACTGTAAAGATCCTAAGTATGGCAAAGGCAAAAAGGCGAAAAAGTAATGGGCGAGCTAAAGAAATGGCGAGACCAGCAATGGGTAAGGATTGGAACCGATGGTAAAGTCAAAGGCCCGTGCGGCACTTCAAAAGATAAAAAGAACCCTGACAGGTGTCTTCCAAAAGCTAAAGCAAATAGTCTTTCGAAAGACGAAAAAAGAAAAACCGCGCAAAAGAAAAAACGCGAAGGGAAAAAAGGCAAAACAGTAGTAAAGAATACAAAAGCTGCTACAGTAAAATTGTCCAATGGTGGATTAGCACGCCGTAAACGCTCTATTGCAAGAGGTTGTGGCGCGGTTATGGAGAATAAAAGAAAACAAACATTATATACGTAAGGGTAGGATATGGAAATTTTTCAAAATGGCAGGTTCTCTACGGGTGAACCAGTGTATCAAATTGGCACAAAGAATGCTGATGGTACATATGAAGTAAAAGTTTTTGACTTGATGACAAAAGCACAAGCTGAAGCTAAAATGAAATCTATGGGTGTTAAAGTAGAAACGCCCAAACCTGCGGCCCCCACTAGAAAATCAAAACCCAAATACGATAATATGTCTAAACTAGAACTTGAGGCACTTATGCGAAAAGAAGGAATTGAGTTAGACCGTCGTGAATCTAAAGCTAAACTTCTTGCGGAAGTAAAGGCACACTTTAAAGGTAAATAAATATGGCTACGTCGGGCACCACAGCGTTCAATATGGACTTTACGGAGATTGCTGAAGAAGCATGGGAACGTGCGGGTCGAGAAATGCGGTCTGGGTACGACCTTCGTACTGCTAGACGTTCTATGAATCTAATGACGATTGAATGGCAAAACCGTGGGATAAACTTGTGGACTATTGATGAAGGCACTGTAAGCCTTACAAAAGATACTGCTACTTATAATTTACCCGCTGATACTATTGATTTGCTTGAGCAGGTTGTGCGTACAGGAAGTGGTACTTCACAACAAGATCTCACAGTGTCACGTATTAGTGTAAGTACCTTTGCTACTATTCCCAATAAAACTGATACTGGTAGGCCGATTCAAGTGTTTATTGAACGCTTGCGAGATCAACCACGTATTACTGTATGGCCTGTCCCTAACTCTAACGATTATACGTTTGTATATTGGCGGTTGCGCAGGATTGAAGACGCTGGCTCTGGTACTCAAACAGCGGATATGAATTTCCGCTTCCTCCCGTGTTTAGTAGCGGGGCTGGCGTACCATATTGCCATGAAAGTACCTGATTTAGCGCCTCGTGTGGATATGTTAAAGGCAGAGTACGAAGCTCAATTTGTTTTAGCGGCGGGAGAGGACCGAGAAAAAACTCCGTTTCGATTTGTGCCTAATGTGATGAGGCCGTAATGGACCGTTTTGCGTCTGCACGAAAAGCATTAGCGATATGTGATGTTTGTGGGTTTTCCTACAAACTAAAAGAGTTACGCCCACTGTATGTAAAAGGAAACAATACAAATACGCTTGCGTGTCCTACGTGTTGGAACCCAGACCATCCGCAACTTAGTTTAGGAGAATTTCCTGTAAATGATCCACAAGCACTTCGTAATCCTCGTCCAGATACCGCTGAATTAGCACCTTCTAGGAATAATCAATATGGTTTTAATCCCGTCGGTTTAAATGATCCATTTAATTTACAAGATAATAACCTAATAGCGAGATCAAGTGTGGGGGCTGTTGTAGTAACAGCTACTTCTGGTACAAGTAGTACAATTAATGTTACAGGTGTCGCTGCTACAGGTGGGGTGGGTACTGTTACAGTATCTCCCGAAGTAGATGTATCAATTACTCTCACAGGTGTGGCTAGCACTTCAGGTATTGGCGCTCCAACAATAAGTGTAAATACAGGATACACAGTAACTGTGGCTAACCCCGGTTCGGGGAATAGATACTATATTAACGGTGCGTTGCAGCCAACACTTACTCTTTCAGAAGGTAGTACGTATGTATTTAATTGGTCTGCTGCCACGGGACATCCTTTTCGTTTTTCAACTACTTCTGATGGGACGCATGGAGGGGGGTCTGAATATACAACAGGAGTGACAATAGACACATCTGCATATACTTCAACTATAACCGTCGCTTCTGGTGCGCCAACACTTTATTACTATTGTCAATTTCACAGTGCTATGGGGGGGCAACTTAATACAACATAATATAATATTGCGAGTTTCACTGGATTTGTCAGTTGAGTTATTGTAACAATGATGTAGGAGATTACTATGATGAAAAAAAGTTACAAAAAAGGCGGTAAGGTAAGTAAACCTGTTAAAACTGCAAAAACCCCTAAAAAAACTAATGGGGTAAAGGTTCGCGGTACAGGCGCTGCCACAAAAGGTCTATTTGCAAGAGGGCCAATGGCATAGCGCATGAATTATACTGAGTTAAAAACTAACATAGAAGACATCTGTGAGAATACATTTACAGATGACCAGTTAGCTATGTTTACTCAGCAAGCAGAACAGAAAATATACAACTCTGTACAAATACCAGCGTTACGTAAAAATGTAATCGCTACGTTAACCGCTAATAATAAATACTTAGCGTTACCTTCAGATTATCTGTACACGTATAGTTTAGCGATTGTTGATGGTTCTAGTAACTATATTTATTTGTTAGACAAAGATGTCAATTTTATTCGAGAAGCGTACCCAAATCAAACTACCACAGGTGTGCCCGTGCATTACGCAAATTTTGATGATGATGCGTTTATTTTAGGCCCAACACCAGACACAGCGTATGAAACAGAGTTACACTATGGGTACTACCCACAATCAATTGTAACTGCGAACACTACATGGCTGGGGGAAGAATTTGATTCTGCATTACTTAATGGCGCATTAGTTGAGGCAATTCGATTTATGAAAGGTGAGCAGGACATGGTAGAAATGTACAATAAAATGTTCGCTCTTTCTATGGGGCTTCTCAAAAATCTTGGAGATGGTAAGTTAAGAGGAGATACTTATCGTTCTGGACAACCAAGAAACCCAGTTAGTTAGGATATTTAATGTTTAAAATAGATGTAAGTGTACCACAATATGACAGTGTAGTAGGTGTTAATACTACAGAAAATCGTGGTTTTACCCCAGATGAACTTGCGGAACAGTGTGTCCAAAAGATCATATCGGTCTCCGATAATACGCATCCCGGCGTCAGAGACCAAGCTCGTGCTTTTTCTAAGCACATTGAAACGCTTGTTGCGAGTTATATGCGACAGGCTATTCGTAGTGACCGAACAACTGTGTGTAATGCGCTTGTTGATGCAGGTCATCCCCAACTGGCTGAACTTATAAGGAGACTTTAACATGGCCTTTAACGGAAACTTTATGTGTACTTCTTTCAAGAAAGAGCTTCTTGAGGGCGGTCACGATTTTAAAAACAGCGGTGGAGATACTTTCAAAATCGCATTATATGACAACAGTGCTACATTTACTGCGGCAACCACAGCCTACACAACTTCAAACGAAGTGAGTAACTCTGGTTCTTATTCCGCAGGCGGTGGCACCTTAACTCGTGTTGACCCAACTACTTCAGGTACAACTGCGCTTACAGATTTTGCAGACATTACATTTACATCTGCAACTATTACGGCTCGCGGTGCATTGATTTATAATACAACTGAAGGTGGTGGATCAGGCACAGCTAACACTGTTGTTGTCTTGGATTTTGGCTCAAATAAAACATCTACGGCAGGCGACTTTCAAATTGCTTTTCCAACAGCGGATGCTTCAAACGCAATTATAAGAATCGCCTAAACGGTACTAGATAGGAGATTGTTGCGATGGCACTTGTTGTAAAAGATAGGGTAAAAGAAACTACCTCTACCACTGGTACTTCAACTTTAACATTAGGTGGGGCTGTTGCAGGATTTCAAACATTTACTTCTGTTCTGTCTAATGGTGATACCACGTATTACGCCATATTTGAAAGTAGTACAGGGCAATTTGAGGTTGGACTTGGTACGTTTACTTCGTCTGGAACAACACTCGCCAGAACAACCGTTCTTGAGAGTTCTAATTCTGGGAATGCTATAAACTTAACGGCAGGCGCTGCGGATGTGTTTATTACGCAACCTGCCGAAAAAGCCGTATACCTTGATGCGAGTGGTTATATTGCAACGGCGGATGGGCGTAATGTGACTAACGTAGCTGCATCTACAGCGGCTACTTTAGCAACGGCTAGAAATATAGGCGGTGTATCTTTTGATGGTTCTGCAAACATAAACCTACCCGGCGTTAATACATCAGGTAATCAGGATACATCTGGTAATGCTGCTACTGCAACAACAGCAACAAATGCAGACACAGTAGACAGCCTACATGCAAGCAGCTTCCTACGAAGTGATGCTGCTGACAGTGCATCAGGAACTATAACTGTAGCTACTGGCACTAGCCCTGCAATTATTGCCAAATCTGATGATTGGGGTGAACAGCTAGAGATACTACGTAACCATGCAGTAAACTGGCCTAGTGTGAAGTTTAGCAATACGTCTGGAGAAGTAGGCAAAGTATTTGTTGATACAAGCAACAATAACTTAATGTATGTTAAGGGTAGTACATCTAACTACGAAACTGTTTGGACAAGTTTAACAGATGGTTCTGGCTCTGGCCTAGATGCTGACCTGTTAGATGGTGTGGAAGGCTCTAGTTATTTACGGAGCGACCAAGCTGACACAATTAATGGCAACTTAACCATCGGCGGCACAGCACATATTGCTATGCAAGAAAACCATTTCATCAATCGTAGATTTGAGATGGATGGGGGGGATAATTCAGCCCCTGTTTACATTTTGCTTTGTCTTAATGCTGCAAGCAATGACGTTAACGGTACAATCACAATGGATCGCACAAGCGGTCTCAGACATGCTTGTAGTTGGAATATGATTGTAACTTCAGGCAGTTCAACTACACCTCTTGGAAGTCTCATGGGGCATAGTGTTGCACATAATGGTCAACCGTCGGCAAGGCTAGTTACACTTACATATAGCTCAGTAAGTTACGTTGCATTAGAAATTACAAACCCTGACCTTTATCACGAAACAACTGGCGCATATTTTAATGGTCGTATTGTAAACTCTGGGTCAAACACCCTCACAGCTTTACCGTCTTCAAGTGTAAGCAGCGTTTCGGCTTTATCTCAAGGTAATAGCAAAGCAATAATTGGAGACACATTAGAGGTTGGTAATGACATAAAATTACCTGACAGTGGCAAAGCCCTCTTTGGCACAGGGTCTGATCTTGAGATTTACCATGATGGGTCTAATAGTTATATTGATGATGCAGGAACAGGTAATTTAAATATTCGTGCTTCTGCTAATGTCGCAATAGATAAGTACACTGGCGAAGCAATGGCACGTTTTTATCAAGACGCAGGTGTGTTTTTATATTATAATAATGCGGCTAAATTTGAAACCACCTCCACAGGTATTAACGTAACAGGTACGGCGGAAGTGGACACTTTGACCTTTTCGGATGGTTCCTCTCAAACGTCCGCAGGCGCATCTACGGGTAAGGCAATCGCAATGGCAATCGTGTTTGGATAAATAGATGTTTGGCTTTACATCCTTTTCAGCAACAACTTTCGGGGGCAGCGGTGTTACTGATATATCTCCGGGTATTACGGGTTTAGTTGCTGCGAGTGGTGTAGGGTCTGTCACTGCTACAGGTGAAGCAAACTTTTCCATCACAGGTGTTGCAGGTACAGGGCAAGTTGGAGAGGTTGACGCTAAAAATATAGTTGTTGTTTCTCCAACTGGGGTTGAAGGACAAGGTCGTGTAGGCAGTATGTCTACTGGTGGTAATGCTTTCGTAGTACCAACAGGAATAGAAGCCGTTGGAGAAGTTGGTAGTGCTTCTCATGTTTCTAATGTTACAGTTATACCAACAGGAGTTTCTGGCACAGGTGAGATAGGCTCTCCAACACCTGCTGCTGGGGCGGTAGTATCTCCAACTGGGGTATCTGGTACGGGCGGAGTAGGGTCGGTCACGGTAACTCCACGTATTGTCGTAATTCCAACAGGCGTATCTGGTACGGGTGGCATAGGAAGCCCCACAATTACAGGAGACGCAAATATCGTGTCTGCTGGATTAGAGGCTACGGGTGGAGTAGGGTCAGTAACAATCTCTGCTGATGCAACAGTTTCTCCAGTTGGGCTTAGTGGCACAGGTGGGGTGGGCACTGTTACTGCTACGGGGGCTACGGTTACCACCACATCTGGATTACAAGCTGCAGGTGGTGTAGGCAGTGTAACAGTAACGAGTGGAGCAGTGGTCTCTCCAACGGGAGTTTCTGCAACTGGTGAAGTGACATCTCCAATTGTTTGGGGTAGAATAGTTCCAGATCCGGGTACAGTATGGACAGAAATAGCGGCGTAGGAGATATTATATGGCAAGCACATACACAACAAACGGCGGTATAGAAAAGATAGAATCGGGAACGCAATCCGGTGCGTGGGGGGCGACTACAAATACTAATTTTGATATTATTGACCGTATTACAAACGGGGTAGGTACAATTGATTTATCTAGCTCTGGCGCGGCGCATACATTAACCACGTCAGATGGATCTCTATCAAACGGTATGTATAAAGTTCTTGTCCTAAGTGGCGCGACAGAAGCCTGTACTATTACAGTAGCTCCAAACGATGCACAAAAGTTATACTTTGTAGATAATAATTCTGGGCAAGCTTGCACTTTTTCTCAAGGTTCAGGAGCAAATGTTGCGGTGGCAAATGGAGGCTCTGCTATAATTTACTGTGACGGGGCGGGGTCTGGTGCCGCAGTAGTTGATCTTACAACAACTTTTTCTGGGTTGTTAGCCGCAAATAATCTTTCAGATGTTGCAGATGCGTCCACTTCTAGAACAAATTTAGGGCTTGCAATAGGCACAAACGTTCTTGCGTACGATGCTAATCTTCAAGCGTTTGTAACAGCGTTTACTTTACCTACTTCAGATGGTAGTAGTGGACAAGTTTTATCAACTGATGGTTCTGGAACTCTTAGTTTTTCAAGTTCTTCTCAAATCTCAAAAGGATTTGTAGTTGGAATGTCAATTGTGTTCGACTAAAGGAGAAATAAAATGTCAGCACCAAATATAGTAAATGTCGCTACTATCACAGGAAAAACGGCAAAAATTGCTTTATCGAGTACTTCAGCAACAACATTAGTTAGCAACGCTGCTTCAAGTAATAAAGTGTTTAAGATCAACATGATCCAAGTCGCTAACGTAGATGGATCTAACGCTTGTAATGTTACAGTTAATGTACACAGCGCAGCTTCTGGGGGTGGGACCGCTTATTCTTTAGTATCCACAGTCTCTGTTCCAGCAGATGCTTCTTTAGTAGTTATGGACAAAACCACCGCTATATATTTAGAAGAGAATACGTCAATTACAGCTACTGCTTCTGCGGCTAATGATTTAGCAGTTATCGTCAGTTACGAAGAGATTTCATAGAAGGCATAATTTCTATAGGCGAAAAAACATGCGACACGATCCTATTCAATCTGAAGAAGTAGAAAAGGTTGTACAGCTTTCTGCTGATTTTTATTTTGCTTCTCCTGTTTATTCTGTCGAGATGCTTAAATTTTTGTCAGATGTGAATAGCGTCTCCCAAAAACTTTTAGATGATAAAAAAGAAATTTATGGAGTTAGTGAACAGCATCCTGTTCTTATGACCGACAACTTTTTTGATGTTCCTGAAGTTACAGAGTTTAGAAATTTTGTAGGGCAGACCTCTTGGAATATATTGCGTGAGCAAGGATATGCGATGGAAGGTATGTCTACCATGTTTTCTGAAATGTGGACTCAGGAGCACTATAAACATTCTTTAATGGAACAGCACACTCACCGTTTTGGTTCACAAATAGTAGGGTTTTATTTTTTAGAAGTTCCCGATCCCGCTCCGCAAGCAGTGTTTTATGACCCTAGAGCTGGTGCAATACAGGGAGGTTTACCTGAACAAGATAATAAAAAACTTACACTTGCTAGTCCCGCTGTCACTTATAATCCAAAACCGGGGCAGTTTATTTTTACAAATTCTTGGTTAGCCCACTCGTTTTCTAAAAATTTAACGGACGATTCTTTTCGGTTTGTTCATTTTAATTTGTATGTAGCACCTGATCCTTATTATAACAACTCAAACAATGAGTCTAATATTTCGGTTGAAGTCATATGAAAAAGTACAAAATACGTTTTAATAAATCACGCGGCAGGACTGGAAGAGGGACTATGGATCATGTTTGGCGAGTATTTGAAAATGAGGATAGAGAATACATATTTAAAAACTTAAACATTAGTGTTCCAGTAAAAAGTGAAAAAGACAAAAATGATGAAGATTATAATATTTTCTGCTATGGTGTGTTACAGATAGATAGAGACACATCTACCGCAATAATAGTAGAGGAGAAGGAAAACTATGAGACAACGATATAAAGGTGGAATTATAACAAGCACTGAAGTTGACCCAACGGCTACAGTTGCTTCTGGTGTTTGGGGGCTAACAGACACTCGTTTAAACGCCCCTAATAACACATGGCCTACTATACCCGACGCTCCAACAATTGGGACAGTAGCTTTGTCTGGGGGTAACGGTGCGTCTGTTCCTTTTACCACAAACAATGTGCATGGTGCTTCGTACTCAAGTACTACTGTAACTTCTAATTGTGGCTCTCATACCGCAAGTGGTGCCGGATCGCCTCTTACTGTTACAGGTTTAACAGTTGGTCAGGCATATACGTTTACAGCAACCTCTACCTCAAATGTGGGTACTAGCGTAGCAAGTAGTACAAGTAATTCAGTAACCGCAACTGTTCCTACGGGCCAAAATGAATTTTTGTCGGCTGGTTCATATACTTGGACAGCACCAGCTTGTGTTACAAAAATATCAGTTATCGCGTTGGGTGCGGGTTCTAACGGTGGTATTGGCGGAGGCGCTTCATCTGGCGGAGGCGGAGGCGGAGGCGGTTTAGCCTATGTAAATGACATTACCGTTTCACCCGGTACAGCCTATGCTGTTGTTGTGGGAAACCGTGGTTCAAGTGGTTATTGTATGTCTGGAACAAACTCTACTTTTAACAATTCAACGGTTGTTGCTGGAGGAAGTTCACATACTAACAGGCATTATGGCGGCAGCGGCGGCTCTGCTGTAACAGGAACAGGAGCTTCTGGCGGCGGAGGCGGTAGTGGTAACCTTGGTACCAGTGATCGACGTGGTGCAGGTGGTGGCGGAGCCGCAGGCTACACAGGTAATGGCGGTAGTGGCGGCGGAGCTTACGGTGCAGGATCTGCTGCTGCGGCATGTAGTGGAGGCGGCGGAGGCGGCGGAGGTCGTTCTGGATGCTCAACTGCGGCAGGGGGCTACGGAGGCGGTGTTACTTTGAATGGAAAAGGTGCCACTGGAGCAGGGGGTTCTGCGCCCGCAGGCATAGGAGGACAAGGTTCTAGCTGCCTTTCACCAGCGCATAACCTTGGTTATGGCGGAGGCGGTTCAGGAGGTAATTCTACTCAAGGTTATGGGAACAATGGCGGGGTCCGAATCATATGGCCCGGTTGTGCTAGACAATTTCCGTCAACAAGAACAACAAATGAGTAGGGTAATAGCATGTCTGAAAAATTATACATAAAAGTAGATAAGGATAATAAATATATAGGGCATCCTCATTTTGCTTCTAACTTACAGCAACTCTATCCAAATCATGATCTTTCAACTTCTCCCCCTGATGGGTGGATGGAGTTTGAAAGAGTAGCTCCACCTGAACCAGATGTGTATGAAACATTTGACAGTTCTATTGGAGAAGATATTTCTGAAGCGTTTATTCATAATGGCTTAGAGTATGCTCTTGTCGATGGAAAATATAAAGATGTGTGGCATGTTCGAGCAATGACTGCTGAAGAAAAAGCAGCTAAAATACAGCGGTGCCATGATGAATGGAACGAGGCGCATCCAAATATAACGTCTTGGGTTTTTAATGAGGAGGTATGTGAATATGAGCCTCCTGTATCGTATCCTGATGATGGTCGTGAATACTCATGGGATGAATCAAAAACAAATTGGGTTGTGGTATCCTAATATGGACAAGCGTACAGTATCATCAGCGCATGAGCGCATTGACGAACTGCAGATACAAGTTGCAGAGATTAAGACTGAGATGAAGATACAGTTTAAAGATTTGTACAATCGTATCAAACGTCTTGAAGCTATTATGATTGGTATTAGTGGTGCAAGTTTGTTGTTACTTCTTCGTATGACGTTTATGAGTTAGGATATGGACCCCGTCAGTTGTGTCATGATGGCGACAGGGGCGTTTAAAGCGCTCAAGGGTGCTATCGGAGCGGGGAAAGACTTACAAGATATGACGGGTCAGCTTTCCCAGTGGGGTAAAGCCTTTTCTGATTTCACCAACCTTGAAGAGCGAGAAAAAAATCCCCCGTTTTGGAAAAAGACGTTTAAGGGATCTGACGAAGAGACGGCCCTAGAAATCTTTGCTAATAAGAAAAAAATGGAACAGATGAGAGAAGAGATTAAAAATCATATCTCTTGGAACTACGGACCAAGTGCGTGGAAAGAAGTGCTTGCTATTGAAGCACAGATGCGTAGGAAAAGAAAACAAGAGTTATACAAGAAGCAAGAACAGATAGATGCGGCTATTAACTTTGCTATCGGTGCTTTTATCTTTGTTATTAGTGGTGGCCTTTTGTTTATTCTTTTCTATTTTATTGGTAAGTGGCAAGGTAGGTGGTAAATGTGGGTTTTGCTTTGGTTACAGTTAGTTAGTGGCACGTTTGACCATTATCATGTTGGCAGTCATTCAAGTGAAGAAGCATGTAAAACCGCACTTTCAAAAGCTAAAGTGTTAGTAACAAACAATAATTCTAAAGTGGTGTGTATTAAAATAGAACGGTGATACTCAAGGAATGGCGTGGGAAATACATAATATATGACAAACGAGGAAAAGTTGTTATAATCACTCGTGATAAGAAAGTAGCGATTGCGTATACGAGGTCAAAAAATGACAGAGTTTGAAAAAGCAGATACCAATAACAATGGCGTTATAGAGAAAGCAGAGTGGAATAAAATTGCTCTGGAGGATAGACGACTTGAGATGATTGACCGTGATCTCAAACGTAACGCAGAACGACGTTTTACAGGTTTTGCTTTAATGGGAATGTTAATCTACCCGTTTATAATATTACTTGCTTCAGTGCTTGGATTTGACAAGGCCGCAAGTTTAATTACAGATATTGCTAGTGTGTATGTAATTGCAGCTTCTGGTGTGGTCGCAGCTTTTATGGGTTTTAATGCGTATAGCGCAAAGGCCGAAAGTAAAAAGACTAGCATTAAGATGGAGGAAGAATAATGCTACAGTCATTGATAGGGCCGATAGCTAATTTAGCAGGAAGTTGGTTTGATGCAAAGTCACAGGCGCAGGCTGCAAGTGCAAAGCTAAAGCTAACAGAGGCGGAAGCAAAAGCTAAAATAATGATGAGCAAAGAGACCTCAGTTGCAGACTGGGAGCGCATCATGGCACAAGGTTCTCAATCGAGTTGGAAGGACGAATATTTTGTAATTATTTTAAGTATCCCATTGATTTTATGTTGGATTCCAGGTGCAGAGGGGTGGGTTGATCGCGGTTTTGAACAACTCTCCAAAGCACCAGACTGGTATTTTTACAGTTTAGGTATCGCCATATCAGCGAGCTTCGGTGTGCGTGGGATACAAAAGTTTTTCAAGAGGTAAACATGAGTGATTTAAAGATACCAGTTGCTTTAGTTTTTGCCATGGCGATGCAGTTGATAGCATTAGTATGGTATATTTCTGGGATGGTTCACGACATTGAACATCTTGAAGGGACAGTATCTGCGCAACAAGATATTATTGAAGTTTTATCTTTAGATGTAAACGACTTGTGGCATTTCTGTACCTTCACGGAAAACAAATGGTTTGAGAGTTATACATCTGATATGGTGTATGAAAGAGTTTGTGGAACAAAGGAGCCAGTAGAATAATGACTTATAGACTTGGGAAACGTAGCCTCGAGAAGTTAGAGGGTGTAGATGAACGCATGGTTGCGGTTGTAAAACATGCTATTGGTGCAACAAAACAAGACTTTTCTGTTATCTGTGGTCTTAGGACTATAGAAGAACAAAAAGCTTTGGTTGCCAAAGGCGCAAGCCAAACAATGAAAAGTAAACACATTGATGGCCTAGCAGTTGACCTTATGGCTTACGTAGATGGCGGTAGGTGGGAGTTAAATCTATATGATGAGATTGCCGATGCCATGGCGGAAGGTGCTCGTGCGTGTGATGTTCCTATTAGGTGGGGCGCTGCATGGACTATACCAAACATAGCTCATTGGGACGGTGTTATGGAGGCAGCTATGAATGACTACATAGACACTCGTAGAGGACAGGGACGTAGACCTTTTATTGACGCGCCACATTTTGAGTTGGTGGTGTAGATATGAAAACAACTTACGAAGCAGAAACTCTTAGTAATGGTGTTGTGCGTAGCGCACATGAAGTAGAGATAGTGTGCCGTAACTGTGGGTACGATCTAGATGAAGCCGAATTATCAGCAGATACTTGCGGTGATTGTGGAGCATCGCTCCAATTAAAACAAAGCGTTAAAATTTCTGTAACTTCTGTGCCACTATCTGGCTCTTCTATGTAGGATATAATAATGCCACTGCAGCAACTAAAATTTAAACCGGGAATAGACAAAGAAGCTACTGTATACAGCAATGAAGGTGGCTGGTATGAAATGGATAAGGTACGCTTTCGAGCGGGTTACCCGGAAAAGATTGGTGGTTGGTCTAAATTATCTAACAATACTTTTATAGGTGTATGTAGATCGTTATTTAGTTGGGTAAATTTATCTCAAGAGCTTTTTACTTCTGTCGGTACTAATATAAAATATTACATAGAGCAGGGGGGTATTTATTATGATGTTACACCGCTCCGTGCTACTACAGCCGCTGGAGATGTTACATTTGCTGCAGTAAATGGGACTGCCACAATAACTGTTACAGATGCAAGTCACGGAGCGGCAGTAGGGGATTATGTTACTTTTAGCGGCGCTGCTTCTCTTGGAGGAAATATAACTGCTGATGTACTTAATAAAGAATACGTAATTGTAACCGTACCTACAGGAAATACTTTTACTATTACTGCTACTGCTACCGCAAACTCTTCAGATACGGGCAATGGAGGTTCCTCTACTGTTGGTAAGTATCAGATATCAACTGGCCCATCAGTCGCAGTTCCCGTTTCTGGTTGGGGCGCAGGTCCGTGGAGCACAGGTGTATGGGGTACAGGCACTACATCTACGGCTGACTTAGAAGGTATTAGATTGTGGAGTCAAAACACATTTGGAGAGGATTTAGTATTCGGCCCTCGTGGAGGAGCGCTATATTATTGGGATAGCTCTACAGGCGTGAGTACCCGTGCGGTACTAGTATCTTCACTTAGTGGGGCTTCCAATGTGCCAACTATACAAAATTATGTACTAGTTTCAGACACTAGCCGTTTTACTTTTTGTTTTGGAGCAAACACGCTAGGTACTTCTACACAAGACCCTTTACTTATACGCTGGTCAGATCAAGAAGATGTAACTAACTGGACGCCTTCAGATGTTAATCAAGCGGGTGATGTTAGATTATCAAAAGGCAGTGAAATAATTACTGCTAAACAATCACGACAAGAGATTCTAGTTTGGACTGATTCGGCTTTGTACTCTATGCAATATGTAGGGTTTGGTAGTGGGATATGGAGTACACAGTTAGTTGGAGATAATATATCTATAGCGTCTCAAAATGCGGTTGCTTATTCTGCGGGTATATCTTTTTGGATGGGACTCGGTAAGTTTTATATGTATGATGGTAGAGTGCAGCCTTTGCCCTGTTCAGTTAAACGGTATATATTTAATGATATAAACGAAGAACAGTACCAACAAGTACACGCGGGCACAAATGAACAATACAATGAAGTTTGGTGGTTTTATTGTTCCTCTGGTTCAGAACAGATTGATCGTTATGTTGTCTACAATTACGTGCAAAATATATGGTATTACGGAACTATGGGGCGCACAGCTTGGCTTGACTCTGAAGTGCGCATTAACCCTATAGCAGCAACGTACAATAACAAATTAGTGTTACATGAGTCTGGAGTGGACGACGCAGAGGCATCTAATCCTGTAGCAATTGACTCGTATATATCTTCCTCTCAGTTTGATATAGATACTGGGGATAGGTTTTCTTTTGTTTGGCGAGTGCTCCCCGACGTTACTTTTACAGGATCTACATCAGATACACCTAGTGCTACGATGACCTTACTACCACTTGCCTCTTCTGGTTCTGGATACAACAACCCTACTTCAGAAGGAGGTGTAAATAATGCAGCAGTGGCTCGTTCTGCTACTTTACCGATTGAACAATATACGGGGCAAATAAATACTCGAGTGCGTGGGCGACAAATGGCGTTTAAAATTCAATCTACTGATTTGGGAGTACAGTGGCAGTTGGGAGTTCCAAGGATTGATATTCGTCCTGATGGGAGACGGTAATGGCTAATGAACTAGATCGCCCTGAAGCACCTGCAATACCTCTTGCCCCAGCAGAATATAATCGCCCGTATAACGACCAAAAAGATAATGTATTTCGTTTGTTTTTTAACAGACTTAATTCTGTTTTATCTGCGGTGCTTACAACCGATAACGGTGGTAGATTTATTTACACCCCACGAGCCGCTTTTTACAGCACGGCTGACCAAACAGCAACATCTATAAATACAGGATATGCTGTTACTTTTAATCAAACAACATATGCTAGTGGTATAACTCTTTCCAATAATAGTCGCTTAAATGTAACACATCCCGGCACATATCATTTTGACGCTACATTGCAGTTAGAGCACAACAATTCTAGCGCAACATCTGTAACAGTGTGGGTGCAGAAAAATGGCGCTGCTGTAGCTTACTCTGGGCATAGATTTAATGTAAAAGGTAATGATGACGACATAATTCATTGGGGTTTTTCGGCGGATCTTGTGGGTAGCGATTACATTGAAATATATTGGGCTACTGGAGATACACAGCTTAACTTACACACAGAAGCTGCTAGCTCGCCTCACCCCGGGTTACCTTCAGCTTCAGTAGAAATACAATATGTGAGTAATTCTTAATGGATTTTTTAGAAGTATTTAACATTGTAATAAAACATACAACCTCACGTGCCGATAATGCTAGGGATGCAACTAGTTTTAATGACGATATGCCTGATTTAGGGTTAGATAGTCTAGATATGGTTATGATAGTAGCAGTTCTAACCGACGCGTATGGGATTCCTCAAGACATGCGATTTGACGATGTGAGTAAAGTAACTGTAGGAACAATTCAAAACTATATAAATGACAACAAAACAAGAGAACCAGATTCAGTTGAACACTTATTGGAGTACACCTAATGGTTACGGTTGTAGATAGTAAACAACGGCCTCTTCAAGCTCCTGAAATTATGATGACGGCTGCGTCTGAATTAAACAATACAGGAAAACCCGTGGGTAATGTTATTGCAGCACTTGCAGAAGAGTTAGCACGTCCTAACACAGACCAGATACAAATCGGCAACACAGTATTTATTGGACACCGTGGCACAGGTAAATATAAACGCAATATGTTAGGGCGAGCAATGAACCTAGATACTGCGCAGAATTTTGTGCGTAACGGTTTAAAATACCTAGCGTACTTACAAAAGAAGAATATTGAGCTATACCGAACAGATTTTGACGCAAAAGAATATTTATCTGCGTTCAAAGTGTGGTATAACAAAACTAAAGATACTGACACTGATATAGACGTGGTGCAGTTAGACTCCGGTGGTTACCGTGCGTATATAAAAATTGGTAAAGACTCATTAGCTGAGTTTCGGAGGCTATAGTGGCAATATTAATAGTACCTTTACTCGCAGGAGGAACAGCGGCAGCGGTAGGGGCAAGCCTCACCACATCTATTTTAATTGGGGGAGGTACAGCAGTTGCGCTTGCTGCTACGGGAGCAGATGATTGGATAGACGATAACATACTAAAACCCATAGCTGATGCGGCTGGAGATGTATTAAAGTCAAATTTAGGACA
>Ga0208666_1000588_pt1 | contig 16909 bp, 11 predicted proteins | sample 5B_taG_FD_184078 | JGI IMG/M metagenome (GOLD analysis project Ga0208666, IMG submission 184078) | Marine viral communities from the Subarctic Pacific Ocean - 5B_ETSP_OMZ_AT15132_CsCl metaG (SPAdes) (version 2) | ecosystem: Environmental > Aquatic > Marine > Oceanic | place: Pacific Ocean...
GAGCAAGTGATGGTGCAAAAGGCTACCGTGGCCTTAAAAACCATGAGCGAAGTACAGATTGATAAGAGCGTGGATCAGCAATTGGAAACCCTGTCAGAGACGGGTGGATTCACAGACCAGAGCGTTGCGGTGTTTTTAATATCCAGCAATCCCGCTTTCGATCAATATCAAAATGTAGACCTTTCTGACCGTGACAAGTTTTATAAAAGCAGGCAGGTCTACCCGAAAAACGCTCCACGAGTTGACCCTTTTGGTCTGCTGAGGCTGGGGGGATCAGAAACATTTAACGAATTGGTGGACATACAATGGCAGAGGTAGAATTTGCGGGGCTGAAGATTTCAGGTGGCAAGCTACTGCTCGCTATACCTTTTGCGGGTAGCGTAATAGCCGCCATGTGGGGGGGCTTTGAGCTATATCAGCGGCTCTTGACCGCAGAGCAGGCCATAACCGAATACGTCTCACCCGATTTCAGTGCCTACGATGAGGCTCTGGCGGTGATTGATACAAAGATGAGCAACGTCGAGTCTCTGACCACTGCGCTAGAGCGTGAGCTAGACCGCCTACAGGCTGACATAGACGTTGTGGAGAAGATTGCTAGAAGCACTGATGACACGGTCGCTGAAGCTACTAGAGAGATGAGGGACGACGTTTATGCCCTTGAGGAAAGGGTGAACGACAGCCTCAGAGAGATAAACAACGAGCTTAGAGTTATGCGAGATGACCTTGAAGAGCGCATACAAAGAATCTTAGATAACCCGCTCAACATAGAAGAGTAATAGTTTTAAAGGGGTAGTATACTGTGATGACGCACATTCAGAGCGGGCTTAACTAACTCCTATGTTTGGTTTAACCGGATTTTCAACGACACCGTTCAGCACCCCTTCCGCGGTTGGTCCGGTAGGTGTTACAGGGCTGTCTGCTACTAGCGGTCTTGGCAGTGTATCCATAAACGGCACCGCAGACGCTGTGGTCACAGGGCTACAGGCAACAGCCACCGTTGGTCAGGTGCTCTTCTCAATCGGTGTAAATGTAACTGGAGTGGCGGCTACAGGCGGTGTAGGCACGGCCATACCCTCCTTGCCTGAAAATGTTTCTGTAACGGGCGTCTCGGCAACTATGCCGATGACCGCAACGGGTGCAGGTGGTGGGTTTTTTGGTGGCGTGGGCTTTGCCGAAGAGTCTTTTGCCACACCCGCAGACACCGCTCTAAAAATATCGTTTGAGCTAGGAACTGGCGGGGCAGTGACAGGCGTTGCCGCCGCAGGTGATGTTGGCAGTGTAACAATCACAGGACCGGCAAATGTCTCTGTCACGGGTCTTGCGAGTACAGGGGCGGTTGGCTCCGTTACTGTAGAAGCTACAGGACAAGTAGAAGTTACCGGAATTGCCGCTACGGGCGGCGTTGGCGCTGTCACGGTCACTGAGGGCGTTGGCGTAAATGTAGCGGTTACGGGATCTTTTGCCGTGGGACGTGTAGGCGTAGCCACGGCCACCGGAGAAATACAAATTCAAGTCACGGGCATAGCGGCGACAGGGCAGGTGGGTCAGGTGACTCCCTTTGCTTGGAACCCCATAGTTCCGAATCAGACTGCCAATTGGGTAGAAATAGCGGCGTAGCGAGGACATCATGCCTAGTACATATACTACAAACCTTGGTATTGAAAAGATTGCCACTGGCGAGCAGTCGGGTACGTGGGGAACAACCACGAACACAAACTTTGATCTAATCGATAGCGCCATAGATGGCATTATTTCGGTCACCCTGTCTTCTGCAGGTAGTTCAGGTAGCCCTACCGACCTTCCTATAACGGACGGGGCTACGTCTAACGGGCGTAACAAATTTATTGAATTTACAGACGGGGGTGATCTTGGCGGCACCGCATACGTGCAGTTAACCCCCAACAATGCCGAAAAAATCGTTCATATTCGTAATTCTTTGAGTGGCAGTCGATCAATCATTGTTTTTCAGGGGACCTATAACGCCTCTAATGACTTTGAAATAGCTAACGGAAAAGATGTTCTACTGAAATTTAACGGCGGCGGTACGGGCGCTACCGTCACACAAGTGTTTGTTGACCTTGTGGCCACTAATGTCACAAGTAATTTAACCGGAAACGTAACCGGAAACGTCACAGGAGCGGTTACGGGTAATGTCACTGGTAATTTGACAGGGAACGTCACGGGTAATGTTACTGGCAACGTCACAGGGAACGTCACGGGTAACATAGCTTCCAGCGGAACTTCTACTTTTGCCGCGATTGATATTAACGGAGGAGCGGTAGACGGCACTCCTGTTGGAGCTAATTCTCCCGCTACGGGCGCTTTCACTACTTTAAGCACCACGGGCACGGCGACAATACCTTCTATAGACGTAGCGGGCGGTGAAATAGATGGTACAAACATAGGTGCATCGACGCCCGGTGCGGGCACCTTTAATGCTCTGTCTACGACGGGTGACAGCATTACGATACAAACTACACAGACGCCTGCCAGTGCTAGTGCCTCGGGAACCACGGGTGAAATTGCGTGGGATACCAATTACTTATACGTATGTGTTGCAACAAATACTTGGAAACGTGTGTTGCTATCAACGTGGAGCTAAAAAATGCCGTTAACAAAGCTCCAATTTAGGCCGGGCATCAACCGCGAAACTACCTCGTACACGAATGAAGGCGGTTGGTTCGATGGCGATAAAATACGTTTTAGGTTTGGCGTACCCGAAAAAATAGGTGGCTGGGAACGAGCTACGGAAAGCACGTTTCTTGGCACTTGTCGTGCCCTTAAACCATTTGTCGCGCTCGACGGCTCACGGTTCATGGGCCTCGGAACACACCTCAAGTACTACATTGAAGAGGGCGGCACCTATAACGATATTACTCCTATTCGCTCCACAACGGGGGCTGGAGACGTTACGTTTAGTGCCACAAATGGGTCCGCGACTCTCACTGTGTCGGACACGGCCCACGGAGCAGTGGCGGGGGACTACGTTACGTTTTCTGGCGCGGCATCCTTGGGCGGCAATATTACGGCGGCAGTTTTAAACATTGAATACCGTATTGACACGATTGTTAATGACAACAGCTACACCGTTGTGGCGTCAGCTACTGCAAATTCTAGCGATACCGGCAATGGCGGTAGCTCTACGGTTGGCGCATATCAGATTAATACGGGTTTGGACACCTCTGTAAGCGGCACCGGCTGGGGCGTGGGCACGTGGGGTAGAGAAGGCTGGGGTGATGCCGCCGCGGCAACGGGCACGACCTCTATTTTGCGTATCTGGACACATGACAATTTTGGTGAAGATTTGATCATAAATGTCCGAGATGCGGGCATTTTTTACTGGGACAAGACGTTAGGCGTCTCCTCACGGGCCGTGGCGCTATCAGATCGCACCAATGCGGATTCAACCACCCCGACCATAGCCAAGCAAGTTATCGTATCGGACAGGGACCGGCACATCATTGCCTTCGGTTGCGACGCAGAAACTTCTATTGGCACCCAAGATCCTCTGTTGATCCGATTTAGTGACCAAGAAGACCCGACTACGTGGCAGTCTTTGCCGTCTAACACAGCCGGGGACCTGCGTATTGGCTCGGGTTCTGAGATCGTGGCGGCGGTAGAAACACGTCAGCAAATCCTTGTTTATACTGATGTTTCTCTACACGCCATGCAGTTTTTGGGGCCGCCGTTTACCTTTGGTATCAGCTTGGTGTCAGAAAACACAACCATCATGTCGCCCCTCGCGGCCATAGCACACGATGACGTAGTGTATTGGATGGGTTTTGAAGAATTTTATGTCTACAGCGGGCAGGTTCAACGCATACCCTGCACGGTGCGGTCTTATGTTTTTGATGATTTTAACCGTGAGCAGAAGGAAAAGGTGTTTGCGGCGTCAAACTCAGCGTATAGCGAAGTCTGGTGGTTTTATCCTTCGTCGCAATCTAACGAAATTGACAGGTACGTTGTATTTAATTACCAAGAAAATGCTTGGTATTACGGTACTTTAGCGCGAACCGCGTGGGTTGACCGTGGTATCAATGATTACCCGGTTGCGACATTTACCGATGGCCGACAGTATTTTCAAGAGCTTGGTTTGGACGACAATACTGCTAGCCCTGCTGTGGCCATTAACGCACACATAGAGTCCAGCCAGATTGATCTTGCGGACGGTGAGCAGTTTGCCTTTATACGGCGGATTATCCCAGATGTAACCTTTGAAAATTCTACCGCCGCCTCTCCAAATGTGGTGTTTACCACCAAAGTTAGGGATTTTCCCGGTGGGAACTACGACGCGGAAGATGCGGCTACGGTAACCCGTTCTGCAACTACCCCTGTAGAACAGTTTACAAACCAAGTACATTTGCGTTTAAGGGGCCGTAGCTTCGCGCTTCGTGTAGCCTCTTCTGACACAGAAACGCAGTGGCGATTAGGTTCGCCTCGACTAGATGTTAGACCGGATGGCCGCAGATGAGCGGTCGCCGCTTAATATTACCTCAGTTTCCGCAGGCACCACAGCAGTACGATGCCGCATACATGGCCGAGGTGGTACGCTCGTTTTCCGTGTTTCTGGAGTTGTTTAACAACCCCGGTGATGCACGGCACACGGAACTTACGTTGACGAACTTGCAGGAAAATGACTACAACCTAGAAACAGGTGCCGTTTTTCAGCAGGAAGGTAATTTAAAGATTGTTGTTGCTTATAAACCGCATCCGGCAGGTGTCTCGGGCACGGGCACCGTTGGTTCGGTAACGGTATCAACACCGTGATGGCTTTGATACAATCAAAAGAGATTATGGGATAGTTATATGACCGCCTCCGTATCACGAACTCCAGAACCGTATCAAGTCCCAGAAGGGGGCCTTGGCTCATTTCTCACGGCTACTGTCGGAGATTGGTCTGACGAAGCCCTAAACGCTGACAATTACTATGACATTGTCAAGCCTACGGCGGATCAACTGGCTGAGTTTGGGCGAGAAGAAGATGATCGCATAGCCCACGTCGCCACCGGCGAAACCATTATCCCGATGGCGGTCTTTGAAGAAGACCCCGCACTTAAAGAAGCACTATTTACCCGTATGCGAGACATGGGCATTGACCCAGAGCGTTACATCGTGGGTAACGAACTCAACAGCATTAACCCTGTCACGGGCCAACCTGAGTTCTTCTTGAAGAAGATATTCAAGGGCATCAAGAAGGCCGTTAAGGGCGTGGTCAAAGTATTCAAGAAGCTTGCTCCCGTTATTCTATCGGTCGGTTTGAACTTCATGTTTCCCGGCTTGGGGACTATAGCCGCAGGTGCTTTGGGATCAGGTATTGGAACATTGGTTCAAGGCGGTAGCCTGAAAGACGCATTTAAATCCGCTCTAATTGGTGGTGCGGTGGGTGGTCTAGCCTCGGGCATAGGTAGTGTCGCACAAGGCGGTGAGTTTATGGCCGGTGTTAAGGGCGGCTTGCCCACAGGAATGGGCGGGGGTGTTAATCCGACAATACCCGCTCCGGATGTCAGCAAAATTGTCGAGGGAACGGGCGTAGATGTAGTAGACGGAGCAATAGTGCCTAAAGTAACACCTAAAGTGGCAGACCCCACTGCGCTTACTGCGTCTGAAGCTGTACAACAAAGTGCCGCCTCGTCAAAGGGAGGTTTTTTCTCCCCTGAAGGTGGCGCAGGAACTTTAAGTCAAAGTGCTAATACTGCCGCAGACCTTGCGGCGCAAGAAGCCGCTAAATTAAAGGCTCAAGGCATAGCTACAGGAACGTCTAACACTAACTTAACTGCCGGTTTAACGCCTGCGGGGGCTCCGTCATACGCTACTCCGGGGGCTTCTGCCAAAACAATCGCTGAAAGATCGTTACAAAAAGCTTCAACAGCCGTAGACGCCGCAGGAACAGCCGCCGAAGGAATAGAAAGCTTAAAGCCCTATACCGGAACCGCCGCAGAGGCCGCGTCTACTTTGGCTAAAGCGGGACAAATTAGCCAGAGAGGCTTTTTTGGCTCTATGAAAGACTTTTTTACGTCTTTTGGAACAGACATAGACGCCTTAAAACAAGCTTTCTTGCCGGATCAGTTAACGCCAGAAGCCATAACAGATTACTTTAAAAGTAAGGGTTTCACCTTAACCGACAACCAACTTGACGCTGTAGTAGACGCCGTAAATCCGGGCTTTGCGCGTAAGTATGGACCGCTACTTGCAGGGGCCACCTTCGCGGCAGACGCCGCTGGTTTAATGGACGTTCCTGAAATGGAAGCCTTGGATGACGGCGGTTTTGGAAAAAATCAACGCTTCATAGCAAATCCGATGGCCTATCGAACTTACGCACAAGCCGGTTCAGGGTATAACCCGCCCCCGGTAGGCGTGGCCGATGGTGGCGGCATGGATACAAGCGATTTTCCTCGCCGTAACGGCAGAATAAGCGGTCCCGGCACTGAAACATCTGACGACATCCCCGCTATGCTGTCTGATGGCGAGTTTGTTATGACCGCCAAAGCTGTGCGTGGCGCTGGAAACGGCAGTCGTGAGGCAGGAATGCGGAAAATGTATAACATGATGAGCCAATTCGAGAGGGCCGTGTAACGTGGCTGTTGAAACCCAAATCCAGCAAATTCAGGAAAACCCTGAAATTGAAGCGTATCGTCTTGGATTATTGTCTGACGTTACCGACTTCATTAGAGAAAACCTGACCGGCGCACCCGTATCACCTATTCTCCCTCCTGCTTTTCAGGTCGCGGGTCTTACACCGCTTCAGCAACAGGCGGCCTCTTTAGCGGGTCAGGGCGTAGGTTCTTATCAGCCCTATATGACCGCCGCTTTAGACGCCATGCGGCGCGGTGAGACAGCCACAGAAACATATGGCCTTGGTGGTGTGGATGAGGGCCTCGCGGCAGGAAGAGCGGGCCTCGGGGCGCTAATGGGCACGGGTATGGCATTTGACCCTAATCAAACCTCCGCCTTCATGAACCCTTATGAGGATGCGGTTGTTGAGCAGGTTATGCGGGACATTGACCGCGGCAGTCAAGCTCAACGACAACAACTTGGTGCCCGTGCCGCCGCCGCTGGCGCATTTGGTGGCTCCCGACAGGCCGTAGCAGAAGGTGAGCTAAATCGTGCGTTGGCGGAGCAGAAAGCACGGACCGCGGGCCAATTACGCGCTTCGGGATTCCAGCAAGCTCAAGCACAGGCTCAACAAGCCTTTGAGGCCGCACAGCGACGCCGACAACAGCAAGCTCAATTGGCGGGCGCTTTGGGACAAGGTCTTGGGTCGCTTGGCGGACAGGGCGCACAGGTAGGATCACAACTAAGTCAGTTGGGCCTACAACAAGCCGGTCTGGGTCAGCTACAGCAACAGCTGAATCTGGGTGACGTTAAGACGTTAGAAGCCCTTGGCGCACGGGATCAGGCCCTGCAACAGCAGGTTTTGGAAGCCCAACGCCAGAGCAACCTGCAACTACAGCAGTTCCCGTATCAACAATTTGCTTTCTTGAGCGACGTGTACAAGGGAACGCCTTCGTCACAGCAGGTGACTCAAACAACACAAACACAAGACCCGTCTACCTTCCAGCAGATTGCTGGTTTGGGTATTGCCGGATTAAGCGCCGCAGGTGGCGCTAAAGCACTGAACTTATTTTAAGGTGTTTTTATGAGCGTATTGAACAGACCGTTGTTTCGGCAAATGGGTGGCCCCGCGCAACCCATGCCGCAAGATATGGCTCCGCCGCCACAGGCAATGCCTCCCGGCGCAGAAGCAGTCCAGCAGGCCGAAGAGATGGCCGCAATGCAGGGTCAAAAAATTGGGCAGGCTTACGCTCAAGAGATGATGCAGGGAATTGATAAGGCGCAGTCCACCGAAGAGCTAATCAACGCTTTTCGGGGTAACCAAATGCCGCTGGATGCTCGCCGCGATGAACTGGCCGATTATGTCGGACAGGGGGACGCGGACCAAACACCAGAGTCTGTGCTGGCCATGGTCCAGCCGGTCATCATGATGACGGAAGAGGGGGCCATGAACAGCGGGATTGGCAACCTGATGCAACAACTTACCGGCGACATCGACATGATGACTGAGAGCGGCCAACCAACTGACATGGGTCAGGGGGTAGGAAGCTTGATGATGGCCGGGGCACCGGAGGCCCCTGCTCCACAAAATTTTAGACAAGGCGGTGCTGTTCAAAAGTTCCAAACAGGTGGTGCCGCCGCAGAGCTTGATTTAGAAGATGTTAAAACTCGGTACGAGAACCTAAGTCCTTTATTTTTAGATATAACGTCTGAAGGTCGTGAGCAAGAGGCCGCTGAACGAGCAAAATTAGATGAGATGATGTTTTATTCTCAGCTTGGGCAGTTGGGCTTAAACCTAGCCTCGGGTAGTGGTAGAGGCGGTTCTTTTGTGTCGGAGTTAGCGGAAGCCGCCAAGGAGCCTGCCGCAAACCTCGCGGCCCTCGGGGCACAGGCGCAAGAGCGTCGTTCTGCGATTCGTGCAGAGGATCGTGCCGCACGAAGTGCCGCTTTTCAGGGCGCTTTGACTATTGAACAACAGGCTCTTGCAGATCGTAATGCTCTTAATTTGGCTATATCAAGGGAATTAGCTAACAAAAAAGCGTTTTCTCCAGAATATCTTGAAAACGCGGCAGGGGATGTAGTGGTTTTAGATAAAAACAATGCCGATCAAGCAATTTTTGACAAATACATAAAGCTTGGTTACCGAAAACAATCCACAGAAGGTAGTAAGAATTTTGCTCCCGAGTATTTTGAAAATGCGGCAGGTGAACTAAGAATATTAAATAAGGTCACGGCCAAGCAAGCTGATTTTGACAATTTGATAGGGCAAGGTTTTAGAAAAGTGTCTTCGGATAGCAGTCAGAGTTTCTTGCCCGAATATTTTTACAATTCTGAGGGCGAAGTAAAAATATTAAACAGGGCTACGGCGACTACGGAAATGTTCCAAAACGTGCTTGCTGAAGGATTCATTCCCGGCACCCCCTCTGCCACAAGAGGCGGCACCGAAACAGAGCGCGGTAGGGAGATGTTTAGTAAAAACTACGACGCTTATGCTGACGGAACGCTGGACGCTGAAACAACGCGCTTAATTAATATGTTCTTAACCGACCAATACGGGGTCAGGACAGAGTTTAAAACAGAGTTTGATAGCGAGTTAGGACGACGTGTTAAGAAACCACTCGAAGTGCAAGCGGCGATCCCTCAAGTGGTAACCGATGCTATAAATAGCAGAAGGGAATTAGGGAAATCTTTGCCCGGAATTACGCCGCCTGACGCTACCCCACCGCCCGCTGTTGGTACAACCGTTGTTGACCAAGCAAGGACCACGGCCTCCGCGCCAGCAGTATCTGAAGAGGCGGTTACAACAAGCGTTAGCGCACCGGCAGAAGAGGCCCCATCAGAAGCTACCAAAGCTCTTCAGTCCCTTGTTCAAACTACAGACATGTCTGCGGCATTTGGTACTCAAGGTGCCCTTGCTAAATTTTTCAACACGTTGTTGCCTGCCGTTAGTTTGGGTGGAATCCCGCCGCTTGCGCCAAACCTTGAGGGGTTACAGACTTTATACGCCTCTGAAGCAAATGCCGCAGTTGTTGCGGCCATTGTGGGTTTAGATGAAAAATCAGCAAAAGATACTCGCGCGATGTTCCGGGACGTTACACCAGATGCTGGACAGGTCACTGTAAGCCCGTATAAAGCTTTGCGAAAGCATGAGGCGTTTTTGGCGCAACTAAAAGATTCGATAGCGGCGGCAGAGGCTAGTGTGCAAGATCCTACCGTTCGCGCTTCTCAAGCATCTTTAGTTAAAGCCAAACAAAAAGTAGCAACGCTACGAAAATCTCTTGGCTTCTGGGAAACAGCTACCAGAGAGCTTAGAAAATCTTTGTTTGGCGGAGGCAAAACAGTAGAAGACCGCCTCAATGAAATGGGTATGGAACCTACCGGGACAAACATCATCCAACAGATGGATGCTGATGTAGAGTCCGTCATGAGCGGGATTTAATAATGGTCCAACGTATAGTTGAAATGCGTGAATCCGGATTGTTGCCTCCGGAAGCGCCCTTTGTGCCTACGGCCACGGAAGCGGAGGTTGTTGCTGAAATACCGCAGGAACTTCCTGAAAAGTTTTCGGTAGAGGGTGTTTACAATCGCTTAGTAAATGACGTTGGTTACGAATCCAACGAAGCCATGAAAGCCATTGCGGCTAACCTACTGAAAAAACAACGTGGGTTGACCCCAGAACAAATAGACGTTTTTTTTCAAGACCCAGATGTAAACTCTAGAAGCGTCATTCTTGACCTGACTCAAGCCCGTGACAGGAGTGCCGTCGGAGCCTTTTTTGAGGGTTTGGCCCGAGAAGGTTTGGCCACTGCGGTGGGCATGGAGGCGGCTGTCCCCGCCGCATCTCTTGCATACAAAACTTCTCAGCCGCTCCGTGCAATACCCTATGCGGGAGTCGTTTTACCCGAAGCTGTCGGTTTGAGCGCAGGTATTACGGCATATTTAGCTGGGAGTGGAATAACGCAAGAAGGGCTGGAACAAGTAATTCAAGAAGACCCCTATCTTCCAGAAGATGTTCCTGCAAGAGAGGCTGGAGAAACATTTGGTGCAGTAGTGGGGTCACTTCGTCAAACGCCAAAAGTGTTGCAAAAGATACCTGAAAACGTTTCTTTAGCCAGCGGAAGGATATTAAATAATATATCCAAAAATAAATACATTGCTTCATTTCAACGTGGTGTCGGCAACACGTTACAGTTCATAGAACAAGCCTTACCTGCTATACGTCGAGAAGCTATAGACTCACCAAAAACAGTCATGGCCGCCGAAGGCGTTGTTGCGCCGATGGCAAGCTTAGGTGCCGCCGTTTCGGAATCAGAGTCGCCCGGAGAAATAGGGCCTCGTATGGCGTATGAGGTAGGCTTGGGAATTATTGACCCAAGAAGATTGCTGACCCCTTTACTTTCAGCACCCGGAGCAATAGTCGGGGCTTTACGAAGAACCATTTTGCCGGGATCAGAACAGTATATGCGAGATCAAGGTGCACTATGGCTCGTAGATTTTCTTGATGAGATGGGCGCGGCTAGTGAAGGAATACAAACCGATCTTTTAATTGACTACACCAACAAAAATCCGTTGTTTTCACCAGATGGTCAGCAAATAAATGTACAAGACGTAATAGAAAGGTTCACCGACGTAGACGGAAACTTTCAGCCTAACTTGTTCTCTGACTTTATAAAGAAGTCTGAAGTTGTTGATTCCTCTGGAGAAAAAGTTTCTGTAGACGATTTATTGATTAACGCCAACGCCATTGGTGGGTTTAGTGCACAGTCTATTTATGACTACATACAACGAAACCCTCTAATAAACCCTGCCACGGGAAAACCAATATCCGGGCTGGAGTTAACCCCTGCGGAATTAGCGCGTGGAAACCCCGCGTTAGCTTTGTTACAGCAATCTTTTGTGGCTGAAAGCGGTCGTTTGGGCGCGGATGTAGCAGAAGCTAATAGAAAAAATCTTGCCATTTTGACAAGTGTAATACGGTCCTTAGAAGAGACTAAAGATCCATTAGCTTTGAAAACAGCGGCGGAACTGCGCGTTAACGCTGTTCGGGCCATGTTACAAGGCCGCTTTGAAAATAGAATTAACAAAGCAATAGAAGTTGAAAAGCAAACGGTAGGCAGACCCGGCGTAGAAGAGCGGATGTCTTTCCAAGAAAAAATAGATAATGACATAACTGCCGCTTTACAGGATTGGAGAGCGTTAGAGCGGTCTTTGTATCAACAAACTGATTTCTCTCAGCCCGCTACAGCCGAAAATTTTCTAGAAACTTGGACAAGAATTAGTAGCCAAGACTTGTTAGAAAATGAAGCCAAATTTGAATTAGATGGCGTCATACGAGCGGAAATTAGAGACTTGTTGAGTGACGAAGAATTTGAGGCGGCAATAGGAGAAACACGCGCCGTTTTAGAGGGGTACAACAAGCAAATAGTCGCGGCTGAAAAAGCCGTGCAAAAAACAGATTTAAGGATAACAAAGCTTCAAAACAAAAACCCCGAAGTTGTTGAAGGTATAGAGGCTCTTCGTAATAGGAATTCTTCTGGTTATGTAGGGCAAGACGGAGCATTGGTTGTTGATTTTGACGAGTTACCTGAACTAGTTCAACTTCAAGAAATGCTACGTCAAGCGCGGTCCGCTAAAGAAAAGCCAATGGTGCAGTTGTTAGAGGCCGAGATTGATCGAATAACCGATTTGGGTACGGTAGATCGATTGAAGCAACAGCGAGACAATGTCCCGACACCAGAGCTTCCGGTCATAGATACCGAAGTAGATACCGATTTGGGCTATCTACAAAAGCTACGCTCGCGCTTACTGGATTTGTCTAGGTCCGAGGACCTTGGGACTCGGTGGCGAAATTTTTACGGTCAAATGGCCGAGGCTACTTTAGACGACATAAAGGTTGTTGTGGATCAGGTAGAGGCGCGTCAACTAGCCGGTGCAGAATTGTCTGATGCTGATCGTAGTTTGTTGGACGCCCACACAGTTTCTCGGGAAGGTAATGACATTTTCCGGCGCACTCTGGCGGGAGACTTTGTAGAAGAAACGTCAAAAGGACGGCCAAGGGTTCCGCCTGAAAACTACAGGCAACGGTTATTTGGAGGCAGTGCGGATAGGGTCGTTGCGACCTACAACGCTTTGAGAAGAGCCGCTGGGTTCCGTGGCCAACAAGGGGTCGAAGGGGCCGAGCAACGTATCCTATCTTTAGAAGAAAATTACAATAACTTTTTGCGAAATATTTTAAATGATGTCGTAGAGGATCAAACTTTCTATGACGTTAATGGAATGCCTTCTGTTCGTAGAGTTATAAACAACGATAAGTTACGAGCAAAAATGGACCCCGATAACCCAATAGGCGCACTGTTATCTCAACCCGAGTTTGCGGGACTGCGTAACGATCTTTTAAATGCTGAAACCCAAACGGCCTTAATTCAAAGTTACAGAAGAGATAGGTCTGGGCGCATAAATAGAATACAAAACAACTCTATTCTGGGTCAGATTTTAAACAGCGACAGCCCGTCCGTAGTGGTGGCTTCTGCACTGAGTGATGCAAGCGCCCCTGTCACTGAATACAAACGGTTAATTCGTCAAATAAACCGGTTTGGGGGCGACGAGGAACAAATAGCTTTGGCAAAAGATGCTTTGTCTACTAACACGCTTAACTGGGCGTTTGACAATGCTATGAATAACAATGGCTTTTTAAGCCCCACCAAAGCATACGAAGCTCTGTTCAAGCCTGTTTTAAAGGACAACCCATCTGTAGCTCAGATGATGTCGGACGGGGCAATAATTGACCTAGACGTTCAACAGCGCCTACGGACGTTGTTAAAGCAAATGGCGGAAATTGAAACTCAGTATAGGTCTGGAGCAAACTTAGACGAATTGTTGAATTCCGACTCGCCCTTAGCCCAATTTACCTTGCGTGTTATAGGTGCCCGTGCCGCGAGTGCCGCTGTTCCGGGGCAGGGCGGACAGATTCAGATACCCGCCGCAGGTGCATCTTTGATGCAAAGCTTGTTCGGCAAAATGCCCATGGTCCACACCAAACGCTTTATAGAAGAAGCCGTTCGACCCGGAAACACAGAAGTATTTCAAGCGTTAGTCGAAAGAGGGGTGGAGCTTCGTCGGAAAAAAGGCCCCAAAACACGTAAAACCCGCGACGTTTTTGACAGTTTTATACTGAGAACTCTTGGGTTTAGCCCTGTCTTGCTAGGTTCAATACCTGCGTCGGATATCAGACAAGAATACTTACCCCGCGCCGCAGAAAGACCGCAAGAGCTTCCTCCCAGAGTACCGTTTAGGCGCGGTGAACCGTCCGTGCAAGAACCGACACCCGCCCCGCAACCGGCTCCTACGCCACCGCCCCCTGTGGCGCAAGCAATGCCGCCCGCACCCCCTGCTCCGGCTCCGATGAACCCTCAAACATTACAAAGAGCGGCACAGATACTGGGTCCGCAGGATGAGATAGGTGCATTGGCGTCAGAAATGCTGATGAGACAGCGGCCTGCTTAAATCAGCCAATCCTTGGCGCTTTCGCCCAGCACATCACCAGCGATATTGATCTTGTACCGCAACGCGGACAGGATCTTTTCGTCTATGGTGCCCGGACTGACCAAATCAACATAGGTCACCGTGTCCTTCTGGCCAATACGGTGGGCGCGGTCCTCGGACTGTAGGCGAATCTCCAGATCGTAGCTGTTGCTGAAGTAGATGACGGTGTTGGCTTCTGTCAGCGTAATGCCGTAGCCGCCGGTGCGTGGCTGACCAACAAAGAACCGTAGCTCTGAATCCGGGTCTTGAAAGCGTTCAATGATGTCCTGCCTGTCTTCTTGCGCCGTCTCTCCAAAATAACTGGCCACGGACCCCGGACCATACTTCTTGGCCAAGGCTTCTTCGATGGCGTGAATGTCGTGCGTCCACGTCGCCCAGATGATTGCCTTGCCCTGTACTTCTTCAACTACATCAAGAAGTTCCGGTAACCTATTGTTTTTTATAGGTTGTAGCGGGCCTTCGTCTGGTTGCAGGTGACCACAGCAGATTTGCTGTAGCCGCATGATCTGTGTCAAAACAGAGGCTGTGGTAGCCAACTCGCCTTTCTCCAGCCGTGCCAGCGCCAAATCCTGCATCTGCTTGTACACCACCACCTGTTCTTTGCTCAGATTGACCTCACGCCGCAAGTACACTTTGTCCGGCAGGTCAAGACACTCTTCTTTCAGCACCCGGCTACTAAACCTGTCCAGCTTCTCTCCAAGCTCATCTAAGCGACGATATCCGACAATCTCGTTAAAACTATGCGGCCCCATGTTTCTGCGCTGAACTACCGCATACCGGCCCTGAAAGCCATAGAAGCTGTTGAATCCCAGTGCGTCCTGCTCTAGAAACGCACACTGGCTGAACAAGTCCATGGGGCTTTTGGTGATGGGCGAGCCTGTCAAGATGCGTCGGTACTTGGACGCCTGCCCTATCTTGATCAGGTTCTTTGTCCGCTGGGCACTCTTGTTCTTGATCGTCGTGCTTTCATCCAGAATCGTGATGCAGTTGGGGTTGAGCTTCACAAATCGCTCCGCGGCTGTCGCACCCTTAGCCGTGCTAAATGCTTCGGTGTTCATCACCAAAATGTGCAGAAACCCCGGCTCACGCTTCTCTGGATCAGCAATCTCCTGTATCGCCTCACGGAACTTCTTGGTGAAGTTGGGTTGCCATTTGACGATTTTTGTCTGAATGCGCTCGGGCAGATGTGCCGGTATTTCTTTCTTGACCCAGTTGTCGAAGACGCCCTTCGGTGCAATCACCAAAGCTGTGTTAATCTCCCTCGCCTCGTACAACGCGCCCATCGTGTCGATAGCAACCTTTGACTTCCCTGTGCCCATCTCCATAAACAGACCGAAGTAAGGCCGTTGCCATGAATCGTCGAAAACTTGTTGTTGGTGCTCGTAAGGTTGTGTCGCGAAAGTGTACATATGGCCCTCTGCGTGTTGACTGCAATAATATGCGATGGTACGCTGGCTGTCCAGCCCTCCAAAAAAGGGCCTAACCACGAAAGGAGATGCAATGAGCGAGATGCTCTTAGATATGGAAGCTGACCAAGTCACGGCTTCCTCCATCGAGAAGATGGATAACGCTGGCTTGAGCAGTGTTGCCGAGATTGCACGGGCAATCCGTGATCACGAAGATTTGGTAGCACAGCTAGACGATAAGCTGAAAGAGGCCAAACGTAACCTCTTGAAGCTCACCGATGAGGACCTACCGGCCATGCTGGCTGAACTGGGCCTCAACGCCATCGAACTCGACGATGGTTCCAAAGTGACCGTACAGGCGACATACGGTGCCCACATCAAAGTGGCGGACCGTGAACAAGCCTTCCAGTGGCTCCGCGACAATGACTTCGGGGACATCATCAAGAATACTGTCAGTTGCAACTTCGCCCGTGGCGAAGACCAACAGGCTGTGGACTTTATGGAAACGGCACAAAAGATGGGTTACATCCCAGAGCAAAAAACCGAGGTCCACGCGCAAACGCTGAAAGCGTGGGTCAAAGAACGGGTGGAAAATGGGGAATCCTTCCCTATGGACCTTTTCGGCGCGTACACAGGCCAGCGGGCCAAGATTGCGAGGAGCAAGTCATGAGTGAATCAAAAGCGGTAAAAAAAGGGGGCAAGAATGACATCGTGGCGTTTAGCCCAGACATCTTTGAAGAAGACGCCAATCTCGGCCTTGAAAACTTGGGCCAAGACGATCTGGCGCTACCTTTCCTCAAGCTTCTCAGCCGTCAGGACCCAGTGCTGGATGATCTGGAAAACGCGAAGGCAGGCGATATCCTCAATACGGTATCGAATCAGGTCTATAGCGGCAAGACAGGTATTCGTGTCATACCCAGTGCTTATCAGCGGCGCTTTATTGAGTGGGCTCCTCGGGGCACTGGCAGTGGCGCTCCTGTAAACATCTATACGCCAGAAGACACCTTACCCAAGGTGGAACGCGATCCCGCGGACAACAAAGACTACGTTGTCGGTGGCAACGGCACGTATCTGGAGGAAACACACCAGCACTTCGTGGTGATTTTAGAGGAGGACGGCACCACGACCACGGCGCTGATCCCGATGAAGTCTACGCAGTTGAAGAAAAGCCGTCGCTGGAACAGCACCATTGCCCAGCGGACTCTAGTAGGGAAGAACGGTCCCTTCACACCCCCACGCTTCAGTCACATCTATGTGCTGAAGACCGTCTCAGAGGAGAACAGTAAGGGTAGCTGGCACGGCTGGGACATCAGCTTGGAGGGCGTCGTGGAAAATGGCGCACATTACAAGCAGGCCAAAGAGTTTTCTGAATCCATTTTGCGCGGTGATGTGGAAGTCAAGCACACCGA
>Ga0208666_1000592_pt1 | contig 16867 bp, 12 predicted proteins | sample 5B_taG_FD_184078 | JGI IMG/M metagenome (GOLD analysis project Ga0208666, IMG submission 184078) | Marine viral communities from the Subarctic Pacific Ocean - 5B_ETSP_OMZ_AT15132_CsCl metaG (SPAdes) (version 2) | ecosystem: Environmental > Aquatic > Marine > Oceanic | place: Pacific Ocean...
TTGAGAACAACACAGCAAAACCACAAGGGCTTGAACCACCCAACCCAAGAACAGCGGCTGAAGCGGCTGTTCCCCAATCGTCGCTGACCGCTCCCGAGGCTGCGGGAGACTTGAGTGCATATTTCAACAAAGTGAGAGACGAAGGCGCAAGCAGTGTTCCGGGTGGTTACTGATGGAGAACAAAGGCGAGATGCGAGAACTCGTCATTGAGATGGACCGCAAGATGTCGGAGAAGTCCTTCCCATACTTCTTCGAGACGGTCCTCGGTTTTGACTTCGCTAACCACCACAAACTGTGGCAGAAGGGCATGGAAGAGAGCCGGTATTATTGCGTGAAAGCGAGCCGCGACCACGGTAAGTCTGTGTTCTTCATGTCCTACGCACTGTGGATTGCCGCCTTCAACCCCGGCACTCACGTCATGATTTTCTCGCACTCGCTTGAGCAGACGTTGGAGCACATGCGTTTCATTCGCAACAACATCGAGCACTCTCCCTGTCTCAAGTCGCTGATTCCATCGGGTAAGCCATGGCGCAAGACGTATTTCGAGTTCACCAACGGCAGCCGTATGATGGCCAAGTCGGTGGGCGGCGGAACGCGTGGTTTCCACCCCGACGTTGTCGTGTGTGATGACATCTTGTGGGGCACAACGGGGTCTGAACTGCAGCGTGCTGCGGACTGGTTCTATGGTGTTCTGCTACCTGTGCTGCACCACTCCGGTCGCATGATGATGGTCGGCACTCCCTTCAGTTACAACGACCTGTATGCTCAATTGGAGAAGACTGAGACGTTCCGAGTCGAAACCTACCCTGCCATCAACAAGGAAGGCGATGCGTTGTGGCCCGAGCGATGGGACCTCGAATCGCTTGACCAGCGCCGCATGACCATGCCGGCTATTCAGTTCACTCGTGAATACCTGTGCGAACCGATTCACGACGTGGCCAGCATGTTCCCCATGGAACTGCTTGAGAAAGCGCGTGACCACGAACTTGTGCTGCTTGATAGGGCGGACATGGAGTATGACGAGAATGGCGATTCTGTTGGCGTTTATGGTCATCACTTCATCGGCTGGGACACGGCTATCGCCTCTGACAAGAACGCCGACTACACGGCCATGACCGTCATGCGCACGTTGCCTGATGAAGACGTGAAGCAGATTGTCGGTGTGGTGCACGAGAAGGGGATGTCCTCGATGGCGCAGAAGCGTCACATCATTATCCTCAACAACAAGTTCCAACCCGACCTCATCGAACTTGAAGGCAACAACTTCCAGCGCATGTTCGCCATGGAACTGCAGGACATCCGCCAAGACATCCCCATCCGCACGTTCATCACGACCCGCACTCGCAAGGAGAGTCTGTTCATGTCGCTGCTCCTCGCCTTTGAGCAGGGACAAATCAAACTGCCATACGGCGATGACCGCTCGCGTCGTTTCACGCACAAAGTGGAGGAGGAACTCAACCGCTTCGGTATGCAGAAAAACGGCCGACTGGAGAGCGTCGGCACTCACGATGACCTTGCCATGTCGTTGGCACTCGCTAATTGGGGGACCAAGGAGTTCCGTGGCTCGGTTGTGCTTCTCGATGATGTCATGCCCGGTTTCGATGATTGGTTGACGGGCCGCAGAAGACCAAAATGGGCGGTCCCATGACGTTATATCCGTTTGATGCTTGGGGGTTTTGAATGAAGGAAACGAAGGTCGGAAAGAAGCCACACGGCGTCGTGCTTGTGGTGTCACTTGGCAAACCCGGTGACAAGAAGCCCGAGCGTGCTGCTGACCCGGACAAGCAGAAGAAGATGGACCGACTCAGTAGCGAGGTGGCGAGAAGTAGTGGTCGACCTTTACCAAACTGGGCGGCGATGCTGGGTGCTGGGCGGCAGGTGGCGAATCAAGTTCGCTATCAGCAAGGTAACCTCAACGACCCCAACGCTGAACCTGAAGAGAAGTTCCCCGGACTCGCTGACAATGTCGCTTCTGGTCACAGCGGGCGACGAGGCAGCAAAGCGCAAGCCGAGGATTTTCAGTCGGCTATGCCTTTGATGCAGCGTCTTCAAGAACAAGAGGATGCGAAAAAGCCCAAGACGGAGGAGGAAGACCTCTATGCCAACATCTTCGCTGACCAAGACATGACGCGACGAGCATTCGACAACCTCGAAGCGTTCAATGCTTTGCGGAAAGGCGAGCCTGTCGATTTCTGCACCTGCTGCTCCCCTTCAGACCTTGCTTGGGCCATCGTGAAGGCGAAGAAGAAGTCCAAACCGTTCCACGGCTATAACCCGAATCGCCATCACAAGAAGGGTGGGTTGAACGCTAAGGGTCGCGCAAAGGCCAAGCGTGAGACTGGTGCGAATCTCAAGCCACCTGTCACCACCAAACCGAGCAAACTCAAACCCGGTTCCAAGAAGGCCAAGCGTCGTAAATCGTTCTGCGCCCGCATGGGTGGCATGAAGGGGCCGACGTCCAAGAAGGGCAAACTCACGCCGAAGGGCGCCGCGCTAAGGAGGTGGAACTGTTGACTGACTGTGACTGTGGACATTGTGTTGGAATGGACGCTGCGTGGAGCCTTCTGCAAAAGAAACTCTGTCCTGCGGGGAAAGCAGCGGCCAAGAGGAAGTTCAAGGTCTACCCCTCAGCCTATGCGAACGGCTGGGCCGTTCAGTATTGTCGTGGTAAGTTCCGCAAGAAGAAGGGGGGTAAGAAGAAATGAAACTCAAGCGTGACTCTTGCTGTTGTGGGGGGACAAAGCAGACTCCTTGCGTTTGCATGCTCAAGGGCGTTATGCAGTGTTCGGCAAAAAAGCCGAAGTGCCCCTGCTACAGTTTGATGGATAAGCAGAAGAGCCGAAAGGTGAAGGTCAAATGAGCGACCGCTGCACCTGCCATGATGTTCTCGTCATCAAGAATTTGAACCGCTGGTTCAAGGAAAAGTGGGTAGACGTCAGCCGCAAAGACAAGGATGGGAAACACCCGCCCTGCGGTCGCTCCAAAGCCAAGAAGGGCAGCAAGGGTTACCCCAAGTGCCGTCCGTCTGTCAAGGTCAGCGACAAGACGCCGAAGACCAGTGGCTCGATGAGCGAAGGTCAGAAGCGCTCAGCCACCAAGCGGAAGCGTGCAAAGAAGCAGGGCGTCGGCGGCAAGCCAACCATCGTCAAAGGATGGGTCGGTGTTAAGTAGAGGTCACAGGAGAGGTCAAATTATGTGGGGGTCGGCGCTTATCGAAGTTGAAGATATCCCTCACGATGTCGTGTTTGAGGAAAAAATCTCAATCATGCAGAAGTCCTATTCATTTGCCCCCAACGGTGACGGTTGGTTTGAAGCAAAGACGGGCACGACTGCGGACGCGATGGTCAAGCGGCTGCGCAAGGCACGTCGTCACAACAAAGATGCAAAAAGCGACATCGACGCGCTCATTGGCGACATCCGCATGATGAAGGCCTTAGAAGCGGAAATGACCATCCGCAATCTCTCATGGGGCGTTGGAAAAGAAGACGCCATCAAAGGGCTGGGTCTGTCCGACCGCTCGTTGAAGCACCTGCGCCAGTTTGGCGAGTCGCGTAGCGTGTCTTTGCAGAAGGCTTGTTTGCTATGGCAAAAAGCCGAGTCTACGTTGAAGATGCTCGATGAGCACGAAGACGTGTGGGGTGCTGAAGAGCAACAGGCGTGGGCAAATGCGATGCGCGACCGTAGCGATGCGCGAAAGATGTGGCGCACGGCCTTGTTTCAGGCCGACAAACTGTCGAAAAAGGAACAGGACTACCTTTCGTTTGCGGCTGAAGAATTGCTGCAAAAGGGACCGATGAAGGCTGCTGAGATTCGTATCAACATGGATGATGCAGGCATCGTGAAAAAGTCCTACACGGACAAGAAGTTCTCCATGCTGCTCTCACTCTACGGTGAAGAGTATGACATCATCAAGGGCGCTCAACGTGGGACATACGTTCGCATCACCACCGATGGACTGGTGATGAAGGATTCGTGGGCCTACGGCGCTGGCTTTCTCGATGCTGACGGCTATATCACCATCACCGAAAGAGGTGAGCCTCGTGCGGGCTTGATTGCTACAGGCGACCGTGGTAGGACACACTGTGAAGACCTCTACAAAACGCTGGACTGCGGGGTGCTTCAGTTGGACGGTAAAGTGTATCACAAAGCCTCGCAGCGAAGTCAACACCGCCTCCAGTTCTACTCTAAGGCCGACCTACGGAAGTTCCTTACCGGGGTCCTACCTCATCTACGCATGAAGTCGACGCAGGCGAAGGCCGTGCTCGCTTTCATTGACGAGAAGGACGCCACTCGAAAACAGGAACTCAAGCGCCTTGTGCGCTATGAAAATTGGAAAGACCACACGAAGAAGTCTGCTGAACTTCTGAGTGGTTGGGGTATTGACGCCGACACTGTCGGCACTTACGCGGAGGGTCTGTGATGGCTGAAGAAGAACGAGGACCAGTCAGCCGATTTTTGTCGGCCATCGCCAGCCCATTTCGACGTCGCACGACGCCGCAACCACAAATGCCCCTCTACACCACGGGTATTCAGGAGCCTGTGCTCGCACAGGGTATCACCATCCCATCGCTGTATGCGGTCAGTCACGAAAACCTGATTCTACGCACGGTCCAGTCTAAACTTCAGCAAGAGGTTTTCAGGCGCGGCTACTACTGGGAGAAGCGTTTTGAATCCAAGTGCATCGAGTGTGAGGAGGAGTTTAATCACTCAGTCGACGTCTGCAAATCCTGCGGTGGTGAGGTTCGCAAGCCTGACCCTGAGCAAGTCATTTACGCCAAATGGCTACTGAATCAGGAGAACTCGATGGAGCAGTCCTTCATGCAAGTCTTGCGTGAAGTCGAAAACGACCTCAACATCGTGGACGACGCCTTTCTCATTCTCATCAAGGAGTATTACGTTGACCCTGAATCGGGCGATATTGCCTTTTTCCGCGTCAAGGAAATCATTCGAGGTGACCCTATCTTCATGCGCATCATCGCAGACAAGCGTGGTGTCCGTGGTGGGCGGTATAAGGTGTGCCGCATTCACCGCGACCAAGTCGCATACCCCGGTCAAGACCCGAAATGTCAGACCTGTGGTTCGCGCATGGTTGACGCGCACTATGTCAACATGGCTGGCAGTGGGAAAAATCAGTATTTCACCAAGGGCGAAGTCATTCACATCAGCAAGTATAACCCGTCCAAACTCTACGGTCGCAGTCCTGTCAACACCATGTGGCGACAGGCGATGAGCCTCACGGCCATGGACAACTACATCTACACCGCGTATCAGAAGCGACGCACACCAAAAGGCATCATTTCTGTCACCACGGATAATCTTGAGTCGATGAAGTCGTTTTGGAAATCTGTCGATGAGAAGATGGAGCGTGACCCGCACTACGTGCCGAAGGTCGGTATCGAAAGTCAGACTGGGCGCGGTGGTGTGAACTGGGTCAAGTTCATGGACACGTTGGAAGAGATGCAATACATCGCTGTGCGCGACGAGATTCGCAACCGCATCGCGGCGTATTACGGCGTCTCGTCCATCTTCATGATTGACAACGGCAAGTCCGGTGGCCTCAACAACGAGGGATTGCAGATTCTTGTCACCAACCGCGCAGTCGAGTTTGGTCAGAAGGTCTACACCAACGTTCTGTTCCCCCGTATGTTGCGTGAGATGGATGTCTCCGATTGGAAACTCACTCTCTACCCCAACGAGGAAGAAGACGAAATCACTCGCCTGCGACGCGACGAAATGGAGGTCAACCTCGCTCAGCGTATGGCGATGCTCGGCTATAAGCCGGAATTGCTTCAAGAAGGCGACCGCGACATTCGCTTTGTCTACAAGCAGCAGGAAGAGCAAGAGGGTGGCCAACCCGGTATGCCACCGGGTATGCCTCCGGGTATGCCTCCGGGTATGCCTCCGGGTGGCGCGATGCCTCCGGGTGGCGCGATGCCTCCGGGTGGCGCGATGCCGCCTATGGGTATGATGCGCGGAGCACCCATGCCCGCTTCTCAACCGGGCGGTGAAGGTGCGGGTATTCGCACACCACGCTCACCGGCTCGACCGCAGGCTCGCGGTAGTCCGGGTGCAGGCTCACCTGTAACCAGCGTTCAGCAGCGAGGTCCAGCACCCACGCAGGGGATGCAGAACTCAAGAGCGATTGGCGATGCGCGACGACTTCGCGGGGCTTAATGCTTTAAGCAGGAGCGTTCTACGGGGAACAGAGGGACTTCGATGGACCTACTCAAAATGCACCCGATGGCTCGAAAAATGGCTGTTCACAGCGAAGCCTTTGCGAAGGCGCTGGAAAGCGGTAACGCACAAGATGCACAAGACCACATCAACGAGGTGTTGAAGTTCGCCGGCTTCCTTTCAGACGACATTCACGGCGCCATTGTCAAGGCTGAAACCGACAAGCACAACGAAATCGCCAGCAACATGATTCAGAAGATGAACGTGACCGGGCAGAAGTTCGATGTCGCTCAGCGCGCTGACGTTCTTCCCGGCACCGTCATCGCCGCTCGCACGCACAACCGTGCTCGCGTTCACCGTGGCACCTTTGGTCGCTTTGTCCCCGATTCGTGAGGTGAGCAGATGACGGAGGAAGTGTCCACGACAGAGCGCTTGATGAACGCGCTCATTTCCAAGATGGAAGCCATGGACAGCGATGTGCAGGCCTTGAAGACTGAAAACGCTAATCTCCGAAAGGCACTCCGTGACCCTTCAGCCATGCTCCGCAAAGCAGGTTTTGTCTCCGCAACTACCCCGTTGAGTGAAGACGTTCCTCACGACCCCTTCCGCGCCGATAGTAGCGCACTGCTCAAGGGTGAGCAGGGAGGCTTCCCCTCAAACGCTGAGATTCATCAGATGTCGTGGGACGATATTCACGAAATGGCTGAGCAGGCCCGTTCTGTGGAGGTGCTCCCTTGAAGCCGATTCCCAGCCCAGCATCCCGCGAAGCCATGGACTTGCTCAACAAGGCAATGCGCCTGCTTGAAAAGGCCGAAGAACTCGACATGGTCGAGCATGAGGGCGAAGACGTCCCCGCTTTTGCTGCCGACGGTAAAGGCCCCAAGGACAAGAAGAAGGGCAAAAAGTGCCCTGAGTGTCAAGGTGAGGGCGACGACTGCGAGTGTGACGATGAAGACGAAGGGCCTCAAGACGAGGGCGACGACGACATCAAACTGGAAAAAGGCAAGTGCAAGTGCAAGAAGGGCGAATCTTGTCGCGATTGCGAAAAGTGCCCTGAATGTGGCGAGGCCATGAACAAGGGCAGTTGCATGAAGATGGGTTGCGGTGCAAAAATGCAGAAGGCCAAAGACTGCCCTGAGTGTGGCGCTAAGATGGAAAAGGGCGCTTGCATGAAGATGGGTTGCGGTGCAAAAATGCAGAAGGCCGAACCCGGTTTCTCGACCACGTTTGGTTTTGAGCCTCAGAACATCATGTTCGCATCCGAGTCTGGTGGGCAGACGCGCAACGCGTATTATTCCACCAACCAGTATGTCATCAACTCGCAAGATGTCGCCAATAAGGGTGGCCAGTCGTCTTCTATCAACTTCGACGGGCTTTCTGCTCAATTGAATCCACATGATGGTGGTGGCGCTGACCGCCAAGTGCAGGGTGAATCGCTCACCAAGCAGCAGATTGCACAGAGCCGCGCTTCCGGTTGTCATATTTGTGGTGGGAACTTGATGACCGGCTGCTTGAAGGGATTCGGTCCAACGTGCCGTGGACTTCAGGGGTGAGCCTGTGTGGAGGAAGACCCAGCGGAGGTCTACATTCGCGCTCGCAACGACCTGCTAAAAAGCGCTGTCGATTTTAACGACTATGAAGACAACATCGCGAACTACGCGTTCGCGAAACTCAGTCTTGAGCATCACGGTATCGAGTTCGAGCCGCTGTGGGAAGACCGTCTTTGTGAGTCCATCCTCAAATCCGCTTTCAGGACCAAACTCGATGCAGAGCCAGCCCTCTCTGAGAACGCTCTGCTCGACTTGCAGGTCAACAACCCTGAACTTGCTCGGGAATACGCGGAGGCGTTGGCCGAACTCAAAGATAAGCGCAGCACAATGAGTGGTAGCGTCAGTGTAGATGAGATGTTGAGTTTCGGCAAACTCTCTGACCGCGTCGCTGCGCTTGAAGCACAGATAACTGGACGCAGCACTGAGCAGCAGAAAGAGGAAGGAGTGCTCGGTGGGAACATCAGCGATGAGGCTGCTCGCGTTCCCCAGCACACCTTCTCTGACCGCATCGTGGAACACTCTCTACGCGACATTCATCGAATGTGGCCTCAAGTCAAACCTATCGGTCGCTACGACGAATCTTTTCTGAGTGACGGTCAAGGTCTGCTTTCCTATGACCCAACAGACCCGACAGGTCGCCCCATGTGGGCGCGTTTGCTTCGCGGCTTCTACCTACCTCAACCCTATCAGAAGGGTGACAAAAATCTGCGAATGTCGTTGGCCGAACGATACTCCTCCGCTGAGTTGTCGCACCTCAAGGCCAACAAGGGCAAGCGAGCCTTTGAGCCTCGAAAGCGTAGCGGTGCTGAAGACGAAGAGCATATTCCTCACTTCGGGCCACTGATGTCCACCTCGCACGCCGTCTATGAGCAGGCGTATCAAGCGTGGCTCCAGAGTCGCGGAGGGAAATTGTCCGAACTGATGGTGTTTGCAGACACCGAAGACCCTGTCGAGCGAGATTATCGCATGCGTGAAGAGCACTTCAAGGCGGTTGAAGACCACACTTGGTTTAGCAGTGGCATCGGAGCCAACGTCGACCCCAAAAGCACCATGAGTCAAGAAGAAATCGCGGAGCGTGGTATCAACGACCCCGAGTCATTGGAGGACTACGACATTGACCACGGCTTTGGAATTTGGCCGTATCTTCTTGGTTTGGACTTTTTGCCACCTGCCGACATGCACCGTGTCTTGAAACACATTGACGAACACGGCACCGATAAAGCAGACCAGCAAATTGTGAAACTCAGCGGCCCGGTTCCTTTCATCGACATGGGGCGTGTGAAGCGTGACTTCGCTCAGCGTTTCACCCCTCTCTTTCACGCTGCAGCGCGACATACGCATCACGCCGGAGCCACCATGCGCAAGCGCAACGAGGGGTCGAGATTAACCGACGCTCGTGGTTTTGAAGGCCTCGAAAGAGACAACCTCTTCTACGCTCTCAGCCACACCCCTCACCCCGGCAATCCTGATAGGACTTTGCGCGACTTCGTCAACGAACGCTTTTCACGTTATATGAACCCCGGAGATACGGAGGACGATGTCGTTGACGAGAACTACCCCATTCCCAACATCACTGCTGCACTCGCCAAGAAGATGGAGGGTAATACACCCGAAGAGAATCGGGAACTACTCGGTAGACTGAAACCGGCATACGCCCATCCTGAACACAGCGTGAACTGGTTCCTCGGAAGAGACAGAGATGGTGCGTTCATTGACAACCACCCTCTCTATCCTGACGCTACCGATGCGAGCCACCCTGCTGGGCAAGAGGATTTGATTGAGCGTCTGCACGATGCCTCTGACGAACTTACTGATGCTGTGATGTCTTCCAAGTTTTCACGCGACATTGACGCCTTCTATCATCTCGGGAACAACGTCCCATCGCTTGACGACATCCCCGAGTCTGAGCGAGAATCGTGGCTGCGCGCCGATGACGGCTCTTTGCTTGGTCTTGCACATTACTGGGGCAAACCGTTCCACTACGAGGGTGGTTATGGGAAGCATCCCAAGATGCTGGTTGAAATGCTACATCAGATGTGGCCCGGTGAGCGTTCGCCTTTCGGTCAACTCGAAGGCGGTCGCTTTACGCCGAACGAGGATGCACTCGGCCTCACCAGCCGCTACATCTCAATGGGTTTTGCACCTGAGACACAACACGCGGGCAGTCCGCGTGCTCAGTTGTCGTTCTTCAACGCCTCTCAACCAAGGAGTGAGACGGCAAAGCGTCGCTCTCGCACTCGAAATCAGGCAGCATTCCACGGCAAAGTCAGCACTTCACCGGCATATTCCAATTCAGTTGCCGGCAAAAGCGACGATGAGATTCGTCAAGTCACTGGCGGTAAGGTGCAGAAGTTTTCTCTTGACAATACCGGATGGACCACGGGCGACTCTTACGGTGCGATTGGCTCCAAGCAACGCTTCACGATGCGGGAAAGGGCATCTCGTTGGTGGCACTGGTTGGCTACGCGGATGCGCGCTGGCTCAGGTGAAATCCCAGACAAGTTTCATTCGCAGCAAGAGATGGAAGCCGGCAACGTCGAGCGCACTCGTGGCACGAAGCGTGAATTTGACCGCTTGCAGGGGTGGGCTGATAAGGGCAAGACTTCATCGAAGAAGTTTGCTGAAATGCTGGATGAGGCAGGTCATGACGAAGTCGTTGACGAAATCACCCTCAATCATCTGTCCGACACACAATTGGCGTTGGAAGACGCACTTCAGGAAGAGTTCTCTTCCTCGTTCAAAGATGAAATCGGCAACGCTTCTTCTGAAGAAGTGCAAGCGCTCATCGCAGGTGTTGAAGACCCCAACAAGCGCGCCGACATGATGCGTCGCTTCCGTGAAATCTACGACTCCAGCGGAATCGTTGACGCCCATCGTGAGTTCGATGAGATGATGGAGTCCTATGAGCAGGTCGGTGAAAGCGAGTTTGACCCGTCGAAAGATGACTTCAGCAGACGCGCGCATGTGAACAAGAAGTTCGACATGGACATGACTGCTGTGACGTCCCGCGCTCGTCAGATGTTTCAGTCTGCACTCAAGACGCATCCTGAGCACTTCAAGCCGGACAGCCCACAGTTCATCCCTAACGTCGTTCAGTTGTTTCACGCTGCTGAGAAGGACCTTCTCATGAACGGAGGTGAACAACATGGACTTAGGACGTGGGGCTACGCAATCGGAAAAAGACCGGGTGCTTCGCTTGAAGAAGAGATTGGTGGCGACCTCTCCTCTTCGCCCGCAAAGGTGTTGGCTCACGGATTGAATCTCGTGAACAAAGACATGCGTATCAACATGAACTCCTCAAACGACCGTATTCTCGACGTGCTTCGGATTCCCGAGGACCAGCGCGACCAAACTCATATCGAAATGGCTGAGCGCATCAAAGAGCAGTTGGAGGGCCACACTGAAAACGCCGTCATCATGACCGTTGGTGAGGCACTTCGACAGGGTATTTCACCAAAGGTGCAGACAAGTCGGGGCATCCAAACCATTCCTGCCCCCTACGACATGGAAACTCCTGACGCTGAAGGCCCTGTTGACCACTGGGCAGCCAGCAAGGCACACTACCGTAGCCTCATCCCGTTGAAGAAAGATGTCGGGGAGACAGCGTATAAGCGAGCGCGACGTCAGGCAGATGCTTGGGCAAAGGGTGCTGCTCGCAACATCCCTCGATATTTCACTGAGCATCGGCAACTTGGTTTGTTTGGTGATGACCGCAAACAGGAAGCGGAGCAGCACGGACTCATGATGGTCCCGCTTGACCGGACGTTTCAAGGCACGGACAAAACGGGAATTGCGTTGGCGCAGCATGAGATTGAAAACGCCATGCACGGTGTGTTGATGTTCTCACCGGGTCACCCCGGCTTTGACCCGGCTGTCATGCAGGGAGCCAAGAAAGCCACCATGGGTGATGTAAAGCACTCTGAGTGGCAAGAAGTCCCAATTGGCCCTGTGCATCCTGATTCGCAAGGCGTCATCAACACTCATTACACGGGTGGTCTGATGGACCGAGGTGTTGTCATTGCTCCTCCGTCCATCGGTTTTTCTGTAGGGAGGGGGCGAGAGCCGGCTGTTGGCACCAACATCGTGGGTGACGTTCGCCGCGTCCTTCCCAGCAAAGAGCAGATGGCGATGGTAACTGGAGCCGAGATGACCGAGACGGCTCTCAACAACGGCTTCCCATACGTCCAGCGACAAGCCCAGCACTTCTCTGTCGACCCGTTCACAGGCACCGCGCCCGTAGACGACGGCTATGACCGCATTCACACCAGTGACCCCGTCGAGACACTGATGGTGCTTCTTGACCCTCAAGCCCTGCTGAAGAGTGATGAAAGCCGTCCACCGCCTGTGCTGGCGATGCATCGCATCTTCGCGCTACGTGACCTCGATTCGCTGCGTGGCTTTAGCGATGACTGGGCTGTTTCGGGTTTGCCTCGCGGTGAGCGCCTTATTGTCAAGCGCGAAGGTGACGATGTCACGGCGTATGATGAGGGCGGAGAAGATGTAAAACTCAAGCCTGCTGACGTCAAGCAGTTCAAGGCCTTGACCGAGAGTGACTACGTGATTGACGTCGTAAGGGCAAAGAAAGAGTTCGTCGTCTATGACTTGCTGTCCTATGACGACAACAACGTGTCGGACATGTTGCTGCGTGAGCGTATCAAACTCCTGCGCGCTCAATTTGACAGCCATGAACACGTCATTGTCCCCGGCCCGCACAACTTCCGCATGACTGACCGTGAAGGACTTGAGGCCGTGGTCGAGGCGTTGTCACCTGACCACGACTACCTGATGCTCCGCGATGCGACTTCGACTTACATGAAGGGAGAGCAACGGCATCCAAAGTGGTTCATGCTACGCAAAGACAAGGTCTTGTCCTTCATGGTGCTCGACGTTCGCGGGAAGGGACCGTTCGTCTATCGTCTCGGTGCTGGTCCTGTCGATGCCGAAGACAGCGGGAAGCGCGTGGTTGAACACGAGGGTAAGCACTACGTCGATGTTGGCACGGTGCGCAGTCCCAAGCCATTCAACGAGGGTGACGTCATTCAAGTCCGCGTGTCCGGCGTCCGCGTCAAGCGTGACAACAAGACCTACGACGTCACCGTCTCCAGTGTGAAGGGCACGAGTGAGGACGAATCCCCCGCCTCGTTGGAAACGCTCAGTCTCCTGACCAAGTCCCATGCCATCATCGCTATGCCCTTCGACGTCACCATCGGCAGCGAGCGTTTGACACTGGACATCTCTGAGGTAGACAGCATCACGTATCGCTTGGAGAAATCGCAACATGGTGCGTGGGCCATTGAGGGTCGCGCGGCACTTGGCGCTGTGCAAAAGAGCGACTACGCCATGCGCCTTGCGGAAAGCCTACGACCTCTGTGGATGGAAGCAGCGGCTCTCATCTCAAAGGGAACGGAGAAGGTGCGTAGCATGACTGACCCCAAAAATCAACGGCAATCGGCCAATGAGTCTGGAGGTATCATTGAGGAAGACGATGAAGAAGTCATCCTCAAGCCAAAGAAGGTCGAAGTGATGGCTAAGACGCTGGTGCGAATTGCCGACTTGATGGACCGCATCGAAAAAGAGCGCATGAGTGGTGGTCCCGGTGCCCGTGGTTTCTCGTTTGACGCAGGGAGTCAGGTTGAGTCGCCTCGTGGACCCACTCGCTTGACTTCCGAAGAGTCGCTACCTGACTGGGACATGAAGGAGCGTCCTACTGAGGACCCCGAGGAAGAATACCCTGAAGCGCGTCGCAAGCGTCTGAAAGACAAAAATGAGCGGCAGTCTACCGATTTGGAAGAAAACGTCGACTCATATTGATGCCGCCTTATTTATGTAGGTGAACACACCAACGGGGGAATAGTGTGCTACTCAGAAGCAGCAATCAGTCCGGCCTCACTCTCCTCAAGGGGAGCAGTGACCTCGTCGTTGCTGGCTATGCTTCAGTAGAACTCGTAGACAAACAGGGGGACTTGATTACACGGTCGGCGCTTAAGGACGCGTTCAAGAAGTTCATGTCCGACCCCAAGTATTCAAACGTCCAATTAGCACACTCAAACATTCAAGTCGGAGAAGTTATACCGTCATACACAGACAACGAAGGGAGGTTTTGGAAGAGCGAGGTTGATGATGCGGGAATGTTCGTCGTCGTCAAACTGAGAAATGATATCGAGAAAGCCCGAGAAGTGGCCGCCGAGATTCGTAAAGGAAACCTTGCAGGATTCAGCATCGGAGGACAAGCATTCAAGCGAGTTCACAAAGCAGACGCGAATCACGGCTCATATCAGGAAATCTCCAAACTCGAACTTCACGAAATCACAATCTGCGAAAAAGGAATCAACCCAGAAGCCACATTCAAAATCCTAAAGGAAGACACTCAAAACAACAAGGTGAGCAAAATGACTGACGATGTAATGAACCAAATGAACAGCGTGTTGGAGCGACTGGAAGGTCGCCTCGATGACATGGAAAAAGGCATGCCCCCTCAACTGAAGGAGCACATGGAAGACAAGAAGTCCAAGAAGGACGAGAAGAAGGACGACAAGGAAAAGGGCGCCTACAAAGCCGATGACGAAGAGGAGAAGGACGAGAAGAAGAAGTCCGAGTTCTCCGACGTCATCACGGCCGAATACCTCGACTGGATGGAGAACACCCTCAAGTCCGCCGGTGTGGACACTGACGGTGCTCGCGCCCACTTCGATGGCATCACCAAGGCCAACCTCGGCTCCACCCCCGAGTCCATCGGTGACGGCGCCTCCTACTTCGCTGGGCAGGTCAACGGCCGCGCTCAGGAAGGTGGCTCCCCGTCCACCAACGCTCTTGCCCGCGCCGGCCTCTCTCGTGGCGGCAACGTCGCCAAGGGTGACTTCCTCACCTCCGTCGACGCTGTCAGCGCCGAAGAGGCCTACGAGGTCTTCAAGGCCGCTAAGCAGGAAGAAGAACTCCGCAAGGCCCTTGAAGGAAACTTCGAGTCGCGCTACACTCATGAGCGCACGGCCGAAGTCCAGAAGGCTCAGGCCCAAGCGTTTGACCCTCGCGGTCCCCTTGATGAAGTCATGAAGGCGCTCGGCGCCCTCAATGAGCGCATCGACAACCTGTCTACCGGCGGCGGCACCACGCTCGCTAAGTCGGCTGATGCTGCCCCGACGGTCGCTGTCCCTGAGACGGCCGACCTCGCCAGCATGTCTTGGGATGAGGTCCACTCGCTCGCGAACCGAGCGATTCGTGGAGAGTGAGCAATCACCAAACACACAAAATGAGGAGTGAATAATATGGCACGAAACTACGTCCGAACTGTTACCGACATGGAGCGCTATTACTACGGCGCCGGAAACGCGATGGGATATTCCTACAGCGGCTCTGAATTGCTCAAGGCTGACGCACCGATGCTGTCCACCACTGGTGGCACCTATCAGGCCATCTACGGCCGCAAAGTGTGGTCCCAATTGAACCAAGAGTTCAACGCCTTCTCCATCCTTCCCAAGAAGCCTTGGGAGCGAAGTGGATGGCGCGTCATCACCGCCAAGCCTAACGGCGGCTCTCTGAGCGGCGGAATTGCTGAGAACGGCACCTTGCCGGAAACCATCAAGCCCACCTTCCAGCACGTTGCTGCGAAGCCCAAGACCATCGCTCACACCTTCGACCTGAGCGAAGTCGCCATCTTCTTGTCCGACAAGGACGACGGCCTCGGTGACATGCGCGCCGTGATGAAGGAAGAGATGGGTAAGCACCACGCTGAGATGGTGAACCTGATGCTCACCACCGACGTCAGCACCGTTGCAGGCAACAACTTCGAGTCCCTCGACCGCGTTACCGCTGCCGACGGTGGCTCCAGCCCCTCCAACAACGCCGGTCTGAAGACGGCTGGCGGCAACCAACACGTTGACGCCGCCTCCGACCTCGACATCTACAGCATCGCCCGCGCCTCAAACTCGTGGTCCCACGCTGAGATGAACTGCGCCAACGACACCACGGCGGGCAACAAGCGTGTGCTCTCCCTCGACTTGCTCGACACGATGTTCCAGCAGATGTGGGAGCGCGGTGGCAACCCCAAGGTCATCCTGACGGGCTACGACACCCTGATGCGCCTCCAGCAACTCTTGCAGGCGCAGCAGCGCTTCATGGAAGAGAAGCGTGTGACGCCCACCTACAACGGTGTGAAGGGTGTTCCCGGTATCGAAGCCGGTTTCATCGTCGCTACCTACAACGGTGTGCCCATCATCCCCTCGAAGGACGTCAACGACGACGATGGCCTCGCCCGCATGTATTTCCTCGACACTGACTACCTCTACTTCAGCACGGCCATCCCCACGCAATACTTCGAGTCCGGCATCGAGACTGGCGACCCATTCGCCATCAACCGTCTTGGTCAGGAAGGCCTCTACCGCACGATGGGCGAGGTTTGGACGACTTTCTTTGGAGCGCAGGGCCAAATCCGCGACCTTAAGTGAACACAAAAAAAACAACACGGAGTATGAACATGGAACAAATTACTTTGAGCGGAACAGCATCAGGAAACGCGACTCTCGTTGCGGCCTTTGAACTTCGAGCAGGCTCTCAGTCCACCACCGAGTGGCAGGACGGAGCCGCTGACACCTCCTACCCCGGAGGCGGTCCCGGCACCTTTAGTGCTGTGAACAGCGACGGAGCGAACGGCTACGACCCTGCCCCCAAGATGGCCATCATTACCCTCGGTTCAACGACTGACGGGCAGACCATCATCCTCGGCGGCGGTGCGAGCGCTATCCTCGGATTTACCGTGTCGGCTGGAACGGCGAACATGGCACAGACCATTGGTGGAAATCACTCGGGTCTGACCATCACTCTCGAAACCTCGGGAACCGTCACCAGCGGACAACTGATTGTGTTTTTCAACTGAGGTGGCCTGAGTGCCGACCATTACCTACATCGGTAGGCGCTTCCAAAAGCGCTGCGTCGACCCGTCGCATCCAAACTGGATTCGTGGCGAATCACGTGAGGTCACGGCTGCTTGGCTTGACCGCTACATGCCGAGGGTCGACATGGCCCACTACGCCATCGAAGGCTGGGAGCCAAAGGTTCCCGAGGCTGAAACGGTTGACGCTGGCAATGACGGCGTCCCCGACGAAGGCTGGAACCGCAAGGACATCGCTACGTGGCTCGCTGGCTACGAC
>Ga0208666_1000609_pt1 | contig 16648 bp, 18 predicted proteins | sample 5B_taG_FD_184078 | JGI IMG/M metagenome (GOLD analysis project Ga0208666, IMG submission 184078) | Marine viral communities from the Subarctic Pacific Ocean - 5B_ETSP_OMZ_AT15132_CsCl metaG (SPAdes) (version 2) | ecosystem: Environmental > Aquatic > Marine > Oceanic | place: Pacific Ocean...
ATATTATGGAAAATCAAGAAGTATTGAAGGCTATAGCTACCCTTGCTGATAAGGTGAGTCGTTACCACGAACGTTTATTAGCAGTGGAAAGAGAAAACGAAAAACTACAAAAAGAATTATTAAAACATAGAAACGTGCCTCATATACATACAATTCAAGGTAAACCACATAACTCCGATACACAGGTTATGGTAACAGGTCTAGATTCTGATATGGAATGTGAAGCGTGTAGCGCTTAATTACTCAGCAGCTTCACCTAACATGTCTGCTAAAGAAGGAGCAAATACTTTTACATCTCTTTTAATTTTTTCAGCAGTTGTAGAAGTTCCTGGATTATCAACATCAGCTTGAGCTTCTGCTTCTGAGTTATACTCAGCACCTGTATCAAGATGAGTAATTGTTGTTTCAGTTTTTACTTTATAGTGTGGAATTTTTCGTCCATCTTCAGTAGTAATGTAACCTAATAATTCAGCGGGTTCAACTATCGGCATTTTCGTTTCTCCAATTTATATTAAAACTAATAATAACTCTGTCATCATTAGAATTATTTGTTTGTACCTCATGTTGTAACCATGAAGGAAAAAAAATCAAGGAATTTTCAACAGGTTCCCATTGCACGCTGTGAGCGAGGTGTATAGAGGCTTTATCTGTTTTTGGGGGTGATAACACCTCTGACTGTGGTTTAGGCTCTAGAAACACAATATTTCCACATTTTTTGGGAGCTTTAAGATAAAATACACCCGATAAATAGTTATAAGGGTGTGTATGTACATTGTTTCGTGATCCAGGTGGATTTATCATACCCCACATGCCAGTCATCTCAGGAACATAATTATGTTTAACATCAAGGTGATTAAAACAATCTTTAGCATATTTTAATATGTCACCGACTAGAGGACGAAACTTTTTTATATTATATATTTCATCACTGCTGTGCCAACCGCCAACGTTAGATCTTGGCATACCTTTCTTGTCATTTTCTTTTATTTGATAAATGCTATCAATAAGATGTTCGTGGCCTTTAAGTTGTAATGAAAATACGGGAGTAATAAATAGAGAATGTAAGTTAATCAGAGTTGTCCTTTCGTGACCTCCATAAAACTGGCTATAATGTGCACCTGATTGGCAGCATTAGCTTGAACTTTTAGAACATCACTTTCTTGCAGAACTAAAGGTTGAGTCAATAATTCTGTTGTTGTAACTGTAGCAACACTCTTTGATTTGAATATTTCAAAGGTTGCAGCGCCTCGGACAACTTCAACATCAACTAAAGTTGTTGAACCAGAGTCATTGCAAACTAAAAGAGATTTTACTACATCCGTAGTAGGCGGAACAGGTGGCGTTGCACCAGCATCAGCCGTAGGAACTGTTATAACAGTTGTTAAATCTGTTGTGGTAATATCTACCATTGCGCTTTTAAAAGTATTAGCCAAGAAAAAAAGCCTCCGACTGTGATTGTTCTTTTAAATCTTGTTGGTAGTTTGTGTTAAGTAAAAGAATAATTTGATCTAGTAATGCAACCATTTGATCAAACTGATTAGCATCATATTCTGGTGTTGCGTTTGGTAATCGTGTGATTGTTATTTTAGCCATACATTCCTCCGTAAGGTGGGAAGAAAGAACCCATACCAAAGTTATCAAAATCACCATAGTTAGATGATTTGTTTGAATTAAAATCTTGTCCATAATTTCCAACTAAACTCGCTATACCTTGTTCTATATTTTTTAATGTTCCAAGCATTTCATCTTGATTAGGACCCATGAGCTGCTGTCCAACTCTGTTGTAAGGGTCCATGGGTGCTTGTTGTGTAGCTATTTCTTGTGGTCCTGTAACAATGGGTTGAACACTTCTAGTGCCGTCTAAATAATTTGGATTTCCAAAAATATCTTGACTAACTCCTTCTGCTGGTCCTAAAGATAACTTAGGTGGTAGTTTTGGTTGTTGTTGATCTCCATAATAATATAAAAATTCTGGTGAATTTCTATCCACCTGTCCTGAGTTTTCTCCTGAAGTTAATCTAGGAAGATCAAGATTATAGCCACCACCCATTGCATCATTAAACATACTAGCTCCTTGAAGGGTAGCTCCTTTACTAGCAAAGTCTTCGTATTGATTTTTATTTACACTTTCAAAGCCTTTAGGTGCAGCCATTCTTACACCCCCTGGCATGTTAAATAATTTATTTAAATCTTTATTATAAAAATATTGTCTTTCAATATTTTCATCAGGTCGTTGTAATAAATTAAAAGAAGTTTTAAAACCACCACCAAGACCGCCAGCTAAAGGATCAATTTTCGCGCCCATATTAGACATTTGCATTTCTCCTGTTAAACCACCACTTAAAGGATTTTGATATAAAGGTTTATCAATCATCGTCTACCATCTGGTCTAAGTTGTAGCTTTGTAGATCCAAGTCTCCAAGCTGTGTCATTAACTGTGTTAGTTTCATATTTAATTTTAACCGCTCTACCTCTACCTCTTACATCAATTTTTTCTGTGGTGCTAGTAATAGTGCCTGTTGTAGTTACGTTGGCTGCAGATTGTGGATACTGTTCTAAGGTTAATGTGGCTGTCATGTTATTGGTAAGATTATCAAAGTCTGGAACCAATCTACTAACCGACATAAGCTCATCGCCATCGGCAATTTCAACAGATCCAGTTGTTAAGAAAGCAGAAATAGCCGTACCATCTGCTTGGTTATTACCTGACTCATGTTCATAAATATAAGAAGCTCCTGCAGTCAAACCTAATATAGTAGATACATTTGCTGTTACACTTGCATCATATTCTGTAGCAATTGGCTGTTCAAACACATAAGCACCAAGCCATGTTGTTCTACCTAAATTTAATGTGTACCAAGTGTTTTCTAAATAATTATAAGCAACTGCTCTATCTATTTGTGTAGCATTTGCTGATGGGTAATACCAAATAATTTCATTAAAGGCAGTGTTAATGCCGCAAGCAATATCAGTTTTGTTTGTGTAACTTAAACTATCAAAAACATAATCTTGTACAGAACAAGGCATTTTTTTAACAACACCATCGTACATGTAAAAAGAATTATCGGACATCCAATAAGAACGACCATTTATTTCTACTGCTGCATGTTGAGCAATAAGGCCACAGTTAGCACCAAGCTGTCTAAGACCAAAAGTAAAAGGTGTACCAACAAACTGAACACCGTGAAGTGAGGTATCTGTCCAAACAAGTATTTGACCTGATGATTTAACAGCGCCTACTATTCTTGAGCCATCTGATATACGTAGTGAACCAGCTTCGTTTGTTGAAACAGGTGTATAATCTGTAGCATCTTCTCGATCAGAAAATCTAAATAGTAAGTCATCTTGAGTAGAACTATTACCTATTGTTGTTTCTGTACCAAAAATTAATAAATGTCTTGTGTCAGTGGATACTAAACTAAATCTTGATGCAGTAGGAGCGTTAGACAAAGCCGTTGCTCTAGCATCTACTGATCCAGAAAGATCTTTTATAAATGTACCTCCATTTGAAACTGTAGCAATTAAATCTTCACCGAAGTTATCCAAAGACCAATTACGTCCTGCAACAACAACACTTGAAGAAGATCTCGGTGTATTCCATGTGCTAATATTCCAAGCTAATGTATTCCAACCATATCCGTAAGTAGATGTAGAAGGTCCTGTGTTAATTTGATACACAGCATTACCTGTTCCACCACCACCTGATGTTGATCCAGAAGCCGTGCTCGTATGCGTTACTGTATAAGTGCTTGCAGTAGGAACTGTAATAACTTCAAATTCTTGATTCATGTCCAATCCATCTATTGAACTAAAAGAATCAAAAGTAACAAAATCACCTACTAAAGCACCGTGGCTGGCGTCTGTTACTGTGACGGTTGTTGTGCCATTTGTTGTAAAAGGATTTGATAATCCTGATGCTGTTTCTCTAATAGGAGTAATATCGTAAACTTTACCTTCGGAATATAAATATAGTTTTCTATCAGTACCTAAAGCAAGGTATCTGGTTCCGTCTAAACTAATCCAGCTATGCGTATCACGGACCACACCCACAATAGCTTTATTAGGATTTGGTAAATACGACCAACCTTTCCATCTTTCAGGTTTACCATAGTGAAATCTAACAAAGTCGGAGTCAACATACTTACGTTGATCCCCTGCCGAATAAGCAGTATCTTGTTTATCAATGCCTGGTTGAAACTTTAAATCGACTAATTTCATGTTGCAGTATACTAAATTATTTATTGTTTTGTGGCAAGAATTGAGTTCCTACATGACCCCTAAATGAATAATTACCCATGTGTGTCATACCACTAGCAATGTCAGCATATATTTTACCACCTATTTTCTGCCATAAACGACAAAAAGCATAATCTTCAGACAAATATCTTTTAGTATCTGGCTCTATCATAGTATCAAAAAAAGCATAATTCCAATCAGAGTTGTCGTGATATCCAAATGTTTTGTCATGAGGATCTCCTAAATGTTGATCAGATTTAAATCTAAGATGAGGATATGCTAACGCCATTTTTTTAAAGACGTTTCTTTTTATTAACATAAAACCTGTTGCACCATCTAATACTTCAATAAAACCTTTGTTCACCATTACTTTTTTTGGATTTTTAATATTTAAATTATATTGCAAAGAAGCTGCGTGTAGCTCATCCTCTTTAATATTTGGATTATCTTTTACTTTTTTAATAGCTCTTGTCCAATCAATAACTTTCCGTGGATATACGCCTGTCACTACATCCTCATCCAAATCTAACATACGAAAGACAGACTCAGGATTAAAAGCTAAATCAGCATCTATAAATAAAAGATGAGTATATTTTTTCTCGTCCATAAATAATTGCACTAATGTGTTACGAGCTCTTGTCACTAAAGATTCATTACCAATAGTTCCAAATTGTAATTCTATTTTTTTTTGTGAGGCTAGAGCCGTAAGTTGTAGACAGCTTTTAAAGTAATCGGCTGTAAGCATGTTTCCATAACAAGGTGTACCAATAAAAACTTTATGCATTTTCTCTATAAAAAATATTAAGTGTAAACCTATTGGAGCTATCACCGAAAGACTGTAAATCAGAATGTGGTATCTTTGCACCATTAAAAAACAAGGCTCTATTTTCTACAAAGCCAATGTGTGAAGCTAATTGATTATTGTGCATAAATCCTGTTCCGTTATTTAAAAGTGGCTCGCCTTTTACAAACAAAAGAAAATTAGCTACACTTCCTTTATCGTCATCTACATGAAACAAAGGTTCTTCTTTATTTTGTCTAGAATGTGCACTAACTGATATAGGCTCAAGATCTCTATGTGGAAAAAAATATTGTTTAATAAGTTTTAGTAATGGATCTCCATGAAAACTTTTAGGAAAAGTATGTCTATAACCATATACTTGACCCTCTGGGTTATCTACTTGAATATATTTTAAAGTTGTAAGGGTATCCTGTAAAGATTGTAAAGTTTCTTTACCTAAAAAATCATCAACATACATAACAAATTTTGTTTGTTTATTGTGTTGCATAATTATTTATACTTTTTCTTTTTCCAAATTTTATTTTTGTAAGCTTGAAATGACGATGTTATAGTTTTAAAATTAAAAAGGTCTAACTTTTCTGCTAAATTATCATCTTTAATAATATTCATTTTCCAATTATCTCTTTTAAAAGGAAACACTAAACAAATAGGATCGCCTTTTTTTAATAATTTTTGTTGACCTTTACTTAAATCCCAATCCGTTAAAAAGAAAGGAAAGTTTACATAATTTTCGTATACGTCAGTATCTACAATACCAGTAATCAGCCTAAAATCTTTTTTTTCTGTATTAAAAGGAGAGGTAAATAAACAACTATAACCTGGAGGAGTCTTTATATACCAAGGATTTAAAAATTTAAAAGCCGTAGGTATTTCATTAGGATAAATCATAGACTTATTTATTTGTTCATTTGTATGATTATTAATACCAATATTCATTTTAGACATCTGTTCCGAATCTTCTTCCCTTCTTGATGCTATTACATCTAATTTAAAAGTATTTTCTTTTGGATCTTCGGTCTTTAGAAACATAAAATCTATAGGAGATAGAATAGCGTATCCCATTGTAACACTATCTAAAACAGGCTGACATTGTTTCACTGTTATATGTAATTCATCTGATGAATAAATATAATTTGTTAGTTCTTTATACCAATTGGGCACAACTTTTTTTACGGGAACAGGATGTTCAATTAAATCAGCATATTGACTTATAAACTTTATTTCATTGTTTAGCATAATCTACCTTTAAATATTCTATTTTTTTTAACCAACCTTTGGGTATGGCAATAGCACCACCACCAGTAATGTCATCTTTATCCTTACTGTAAGATCTCATAATAATTATTTTTTCTTTCCCGTTATGTATCATCCACCCCACCTCTTGGCACACGGCCAACGGAGCATTAATAACATCTTTTATATCAAGCCAACCTGTTTCTGTATCACGAGCATCTAACCACGTCACACGGACCATGGGTACTTTGTTAATGTCAATCATTAATAGATTCTTTTTTCTGTAAATCTAAATTAAAAGAAACAGATCTTCTCTCCTCATTAGGAGTTCTAAATGGATACACACCATGAGATAACCATGAGGGAAATAAATATATAGCACCTACTTCTGGAGTAGCCTGCCATTTATGACCACCAAAAGGTGCGGCCTGACCAAAATGCCAAACAATATCACCCACGCATGGATAGTGATCTTCTTTTTCATACTCTTCTTTAAGACTAGGAGGTACTCGTAAATAAATCACACCAGATAATTGACCTTGATGTATGTGAAAAGGATTGAAGTCTCCCGCCCACTGGCTCACGCACCACATGGATTCAATAATCATTTTACCAACATATGCAGGTGAAATAGTATCACTAGCAGGTGGTATAGAAATATATTGTTTAACTATTTGACCTATCGCACTTGTCATAGGTTCAAAAGTTTTACTTCCTAAATATTCTTGAGGGTAACGAACTTCTTTTTGAACATTACCAGCTAAGTTCATTGAATGATCATATTTTTTAGATAATTTTTCATCTTCTAATATCTCTGTTGCTTTATCATCTAAAATTTTAATTAAGTTATTGGGTAATTTTCCTTGTAATATTGTTGGACCGAATGGTCTAATAGCATGAAATTCTACTTCAGTTGACATGGTTTCCTTTCTACTTGCAAATATCTATTGTCATATAGCAATTATTTGCCTATAAATATAGTATTAATTAGGCTTATCTTTCAAGGCCAGCCTCCTTGCCTTTATAACAATATCATGAATTGCTAAGGAGTACATGTTAAAGAAGATTTTTAGAAGAGTACGTAAAGGTATAAGAGACATTGGTAGTTTTGCCAAAGATCATTCAGGAATTGCTAATCCTGAATTAGCATTAATGGCTCTAACATTAGGAGCGTCAGGAATAATGCCAGGCGGTAAAGAATTTGGATTAGGAACATTATTTGAAAATTTAGGTAAAGCGGGAAATGTAGGAAGAAACTTATTAGGTAATTTTAGAAGTGTTGCTACAGGTGATTACAATCCCCTTAAAGGAACGGTTACAGAGGGTTCAGGTATATTAGGCGGAGCTCAAAGTATATTAGGAGGCGGTGGAATTAAAGATCTACTACCTTTTCTAAATGCTTTTTTAGCCAAGAAACAATATGATCAAGAACGAGAAGACATACTTAAAGAACAAGCAGAACAACGTGAAAAAATGGAATTTGTTAGTAACAAATACGGTAGCCCAACAGGTGGTAGCCCATTTGTTGACGATCGTTTTGAAATATATGAACCCTTTCAATATGATTCAGATGGTAGAATAATTCAAAGTGCAAAGGGCGGTATTGCTCAATTAAATATGGGCGGTGATGCTTTAAAAATGGGTGGCACAGGAGGAATGGGTGGAATGCCTTTTAATCCTAACAACAAAATATCAGGAATGATACCAGCTTTAGCAAAAGGTGGTGAATCAACAGGAGTTCCAGGTTTAACTGGCGATATGTCAAGCAATCAAATGATGAATAAAATAGAAGATAATCCAGGTATTACAGCTTTCTTCCCCCCAAGAATGGGAATGATAAGTGGCCCTGGTGGACCAAAAGATGATAAGATTCCAGCAATGCTAAGTGACGGTGAGTTTGTATTTACAGCGAAAGCTGTTGACAATGCAGGTGGGCCAAAAGCAATGTATAATATGATGAACAAATTAGATCCAGAATCTTCGAAAGGCAGAGGTATAATATAATGGCTGTTTCATACGGATTTGCACAACCTCCTGCATATATTGAAGAGTTTCAACGTAATCTTTTACAAGGCGCTTTTGATGCTACAAAAAAGCCTTATGCTGGTGGTATTCCAAAACAAGGTATTACAGGTTTTCAACCATTACAACAAGGTGCAATAGCAGGTACAGCAGGATTATATGGTATAGATCCTACAACAGGTAAACCAACTGGTGCAGGCGCAGCTTTTAATCCTTTCTTCAAAACAGCTCAAGATGCAGTTGGTGTTGGCATGCAAGGAATTGGTGCTGGTCAAACAACAGCGGCTCAAGGTATTCCATCATTACAAGCGGCTCAACAGCAATTTGATCCATCTACAAGTAACTACAAACAATTTTTTAATCAGTATCAAAGTGATGTAACTAAAGAAGCATTGAAACAAATGGACGAGCAAGCTGCGATGCAGCGAAATCAGCTTAAAGATCAAGCACAAAACATAGGCGCTTTTGGCGGTTCACGTCAAGCAGTGCAAGAAGCAGAGTTAGATAAAAATTTACAAGATATTAAATCACGAAGAATATTTCAAGATCTCGCACAAAACTTTGAACAAGCACAATCAAAAGCTATTGGAACTTCTGAGTCAGCAAGAGGTAGGCAGTTATCAGCAGCTCCTATATTTGGTCAACTTGGTCAAACACAAGCTAATTTAGGTCAGCAAACAGCTCAACTTGGAGCACAGGTCGCGGGCCTCGGAGCACAACAATTTGGTATGCAACAACAAGGTTTAGGATCATTATTTACTTTAGGTGGTGCTCAACAACAACAAGCTCAACAACTTGAAAATGAAAAATTCAGACAAGCTGTTGAAACACAACAAGAACCACTTAAACGATTGGGATACTTCTCTGATATTATGCAAGGTCTACCTGCGTATCAAGCAACTGCTCAATACAATACACCACCATATACTAATCCAATTCTTGGTGCTATTGGTGCAGGACTTGGAACATACGGTATATTAAATAATCAAGGTGGAGGCGGTGCCTTTGGCTTAGGAACAATGGCTTAGGAGGATAAATGGTAACAAGACCAGACCAACAAATCGGAATGGAAGACATCTTTGATGAAACTGTCGATGAGGTTACGGCTAAAGGACAATACCCTAGAACTATTTCTAGTCAGTTTTTTCCTAAAGAACCAAATATACTTCCGTTAGATGCAGCAAGTTATTTGTTGCCTTTCTTACGTGATCCTAGTGATCCTCAATATAGCACGCCTTCTCTTACGGATGAACAAATAGATAAAATGTATGCGCCTACTGATTTTAGTGGTCAAAAAAAATTAGCTTTAGCACAGTTTGGTTTTGGTTTAATGAGACCAACAGAGGGTGGTAGAATAGGTGCGGTATTAGCTGACTCAGGTGCACAACTTGCAGGCGATTTATCAAAAATAAAAATGGCTCAAGCTAATGAAGCTAAGCAAAACAATGCAGCGAAAATAACTGCAAAGCTACAACGAGATGCACAAGATATATTAGAAAAAAAAGCAATTGATGAATCAAACAGAGGTATATTGATGAACATTGCAAACATGAACTATGATGCTGTTTTAAGTCAAAACAAACAACAAATGCAACTTTACAACGAGGTGATGAAAGCAGCTCAAGGAAAGTTTATGGATTATCAATTAGATGGTATAAAACCAAAACAAGTACAAATTGCTTACACAGATGAGAGTGGAGATGTAGGAACTCCGTTTGACGCGTTTGTTGTACAAAGTATTACAGAAGATGGAACAGGGCTCACGCCACCACAATACTATAGACCAACAAATAAAATGGGTGCAGATGGTTATCCTATTATGGAATTGATAGAAAACCCTGAAGGTATTGTAGAAGTGCCTCTATCAATTACAGGTTCACCAAATGATTTTAAATCAGCAAAAGGCATGACAACGTTTAGAGATTTGTTAACAGGTCTACAAACAACAGACAGAGCATTGTTAACACTTGATGAATTAGAAACATCTTTTATTGAAAGACCAGGAAGAGCTGGTTTTATTGCAGGTATTAAAGGACGTTTTCAAACATATGCACAAATATTTAGTGATTTATATAATGAGCAGTTTAATGGATTTTTTAGTGAAGATGATTTAGTACAGTTTAATAATCAAGAAGCTTTAGTTTATGAAACTGGAGAATTCAAAGGTGAAAAAATGACAAAGTTTCAAAACCTTTCTACTACAATAAATTTGTATCTACAAGATCCAGAAACTCAAGCTAAAATAGCAAGTGGTGAAATACCACCTGAAGAAGTAGCAGCTTTACAATCAGCAAATAATGTTTTTGATCAATTAGCAGCAACAGGTTTAGCACAAATGCGCGTTGAATCAGCGACGAGTGGCGTCAATGCATTTGGAGAACAACGTTTTGAAGGAACAGGCGGTAGAACGGCAGACCAAGAGAAGCGAGCAATATTTAAAAAGCTACGATTGTTTGATTCTGATTTACCAGCCAACCAAGTTAGAGCAAACTCAATTATCTATGCAATAGCAAGAGCTCGTAAATCATCAGGTCGATTAAACTTAGATGATATTGAACGTGCAGCAAAAGATTTAAATATTTATGGTGATTCATCCGCAGATGTTATTTCAAAAATTGGAGTGCTTAGAACTCAATTGGAGAGAAGTAGGGAAGATGCTTTAGCAAACATACAAATTATGTATGGCACAGGTAAGGATAACTATTTTGATAAACTTATAGAACTAGGTTATGGATCATACAATAGAGATAGAACGTTTGGTTACACTACAGACACTAAAGCAAAAGGCTATGTAAAACCTAGTGCACAAACATCAGGAATTGTTGATTTTGATTATTCAATAGGAGTATCTAACTAATGGCTAGCGTAATTTACGAATATGACATGAATCAACATGGAATAAATAAAAAAATTAGAATACAAGTTAGAGATCTAGTCAATAATCAAACACCAGAACAAGGTTTTCCAAGAGATCAGTTGGAGGTTGATACACTTAATCAAATTATTGCAACGGAGCTACAAAAAAATCAATCAGGATTAATTAATGAAGCAGCTGCTTTAGGTGAAAGACGACAAAATTTAATTAATGATCCAATTGGAACTTTAATAAAAGAACAAGCAACAAAAGCATATGATACAGCAGCAGGTCCTGCTGTAAACATTGGTACGACAGCAGCAGAAATAACTAAAATGTTACCTGGCGGTCAATCACCTGACTTTAGTAAAATGGGCGAAGGTATTCTTAACACAGGAGCTGCCGTCATAGCTGGTCCTGGTGAAGACATATTTGGAAGAAGTTTAAATCAAGGTGATCCAAAACAATTATTGACAGATGTTGGAGTTATTGGAACAGACATGGCTTTAGCTGCTGGGTTATTAAATGACTCGGCAAGATTAAATCCTGTCTATGGAAACACTACTGCAAAAAATTTATTTTTTAATGCACTACGTAAAAATCCTGCTTTAGGTTTTGCTACAATTGTAGGAACAAACGTTGCTGCAAAATACGGTGGTGATTTAATATATGATAAAATAAATGACATGACACGTATTATAATGCAACTTCCTGATCCCGAAGCTGCGTATAAAAACAATGAACAAATACGTAACTTAATGGATGCAAGGGAAGAATTAATGTGGTCAGGTGGTGCAATGGGATTACAACATATCTTTCCTCTTGTTAAAAGATTAATTGGTAAATCAATCGGTGTAAATAAAAACATGACACTTCAAGTCGGTGAAGTAATGGATGAAGCAGGGAACATGGTTCCTATTAATGCTAACATGTTAGAAATTGCTAAACGATATGATATTCCAATGAACGTATTTTCTACGTCTTCATCTGGTTTTGTAAAAGGTGCAGGTTCTGTAATTGGTTTATTTCCTTTTGTTGCTACGAAAGCAAGACAAGCACAAAATGCACAGCAAGTAGCATTAGCAAAACAAATTAATAATGTATTAAATGATTTATCACCAATTGGTTTATTTAAAGATGCCAACGTAGTTTCTAGTAAAAGCTTTAAAACAATGATTAATAAATTTACATCTACGAAGACAGCTTTATATAACAGAGCTTTTAAAATTTCTGATAAAGTAAACGATGCTTTTATTCCAACAGCTAGAATAAAAGAAGTGGCTGAAAACTTAGAGCTAATGTATTACGGCGGTAAACGTGATAAGCAAAAAACAAATCTACGATTAAATAATCCTGACTACAATAGACCACAAAGTGTTGATGAATTATTACAAGGATTTACAGGAAAAACAGATGAGTTTGTTGATGCTCTTATAGATTTTCAATATTTATCTGACGAGCATATTACAGGCAGACAATTTAAAAGACTTCAATCACAGTTTAATGCTTTAAAAAGACAAGCAGCGGGAGATCCTAAACTTGGAACAGATTTAGGTGGAGTAGATGACTTTACTGATGCGATGATTAAAACATTAAATGATTTTGAAAACTTTAAAAAGTTTGATGATCCTGGCAAGCAAGCTTTAGTAAATCAATTTAGTGGTGCCATGGGTATTGCTAATGACTTTTTCTTTAATAATGTAAACTACACAAAAGGTAGAACCGCACAAATACTTGGTTTAGCTGATAAAAATATTGCCAAAGCAACAGATGATATTGATCCAACACAACTTACAGGAGAGCAAGTATTAAAAATATTATTTAATGATGAAACTTTGTACTCGCCGTCTGCTATAAAAGAAATGCAAACAGCTATGCCTCCAATAAAATTAGATGATGGTAGAGTGGTAGATCCTGTTAAGGCTGTAGCAAGGTCTTATATTGATGATCAAATACGAGCTACTACAAAATATGTAAGTGGTAATTTAAATGTTACAGGTGAAGCTGGGCTTGGTGCAAGAGGCATGGGTTTCATAACAGGTAAAGAACCTGTAAGTAAAGTATTAACAAAAAACTTTAACATTCCAATTATTGATATAGCCGCTTTAAAAAAATCTTTTGGTTTAGATAACCCTAATACAAAAGAATCATTTGAATTAATATTTGGTAAAGAACAATATGATAAAATACAAAACGTATTAGCTTTAGGTGAACAAATACAACAAACAAGTTTTGGTGATGTATCTGCCTTTGTTAAACGTCGTGGTTTCTTAGGTGGTGTTAACGCTATTACAAACTTAGCCTTTGCTGGTTTTGTCGCTAACAATCCTTTTGGTAATGTTGGTCTCGTTTTAGCAGCAAGATATGGTATGAGTAAAATGGCTGACCCTAAATTTATGGATGGGCTAACAAAAGTTATGAACCCTGAATTGTCTGACTTAGCAAGACGTCAAGCTTTAATTAATACTATTGCACTATCTCCTGAATTAGTTGCAGGCATGAACGAACCTAAAGAAGGTATACCAGTAGAATTACAAAACCTTGATGTAGGTAATCCATATGATGTTATGAAGTACATGATATTTATGGCGGATAATAACGTATCTTACCCTGGTTCAGAAAATATGAATATTGCAATAGGTAATGATGGTAGAGCTGCAGGTGTAGAATTATCTAAGGTAGATAGTAAAAATGAATTTAGTATGGATGCACAAGGCGTAGCAAGTGACATTCAAGCTGTGCAGGCAGAGACGGTAGGCGAAAATGTGACCGCGGCTCGCGATCCTTTCCTTGACGTAGACTTCGATCAAGTGGTACAAAACACTGGAGTAGGATTAGGTATGGAACAAGCAGCAAAACAATTAACAGATGATCAACGTATAGCATTAGCTGGCGGCAATCTTGATCAAGCAATCGCTATGGGAAATAGGAGGGCGTAATGGCAAGAAGAAGAAAACCTACAGGCAGTCCTGGTTATATTCCTCCAAAGGAGAGAAGAGAAGCAGTTAATAAAGCAGCTGATAAACAATTAGATCGTTTCATAAAAGACAAATACGAATCTACAAAAAATCAAGAAGCAGGTGTTGCATCTATTGTGCAAGACATGCCTAAAAAATTTGCGGATGAATTTACTAACTCAAAGGGTGAAGTTGGTCCAGAATTAGACAAAAATGGAAACCCAATAAAAAGCAGATACTATAGAGCAGACGGTTCACTAAATAGTGCAGGGTTAGCTACGCTATCTCAGTATACGGATGAACGTCCTGAGTATTCTCGACAATTAAATAGATTTGTTAACTCTTCTCCTCAACTGAAGGCAGCATATGCAAGAAGAGCACCTCTTGCTAATTTTGCGATGAATGTAGCACCTAGATTTATTCCAGTGGTAGGACCTGCTTTTGCTGCAGATCAAGCTGCAAAGAATAAAAAAATGGTACAAAATTATTTAAATAGACCAGAGAGTGATTACAACAAATTTGTTGAATATTTTAAACCGCAAATGAATAATGAACAAATAGCAAACACAGAAATTATTGAAGGTGAACAAAAGCCTTTAATTAGTCCAGCGGATATGAATTTACAAAAAGCTAAAAGTTTTGTTAGTCCAGCGGATATGAATTTACAAGAAGCTACACCTTTTAGGTCTCCACAAGACATGGGCTTTCTTGATGATGAAAATATTTTTGACACAGAAAAAGCAGCAATAGACGCAGCATTAACACCAGGAAATGTTTTTAATCCTGTAGCTGCTGATAAACAAAGTAAAGTAGACTTTATTAATCAAGTAGAAAACACTAATTTGACTGTTGAAGATGCTGAAAAAACTTTTGCAAGTTATGGACAAACAATAGATGAGGTGTTTGAAAGATCAAAACAAAAACAAGGTGGAATAATAAGAGAAGAAGTTAATCGAGATCTTAGTGTAGACGATACAGATCCAATACCAGGTGGTCAATTTGATTTAACAAGACCTGTAGTCAATGAAAATACAGTGCCTGTAATTGTAGGTGGAGCAGGACCTGATTATGACTATGGAGATTTTATGGTCAATGAAGACCTAGGTAATGTAATACCTACAAATAATATGTTTCCTGAAGGTGGTGTCTCAGGAACTCCTGTAACACAAGCAGGACAAGAATTAGTATTTAGTGATGGCACACCCGTTACACAACCAGTTGATACAGGTCTTAACACCCCTGCTGGTCAAGCCGCATACGACATATTAAACAGTAATGCTACTAACGATGTTAATCGTAGTTTTGTACCAGATTATAATCAATCAATGCTGTATCAAGATTTAATATCAGGATCTAATCCTACAACTGATTTAATGATGCAAAATCCAAATTTAAGTTATAGTGACATAAATGATTTAGCAGGTGGTTTATCGGGTGGTGCTTCTAGTGGCACTCCAGATTTTGGTTACTTCGCTGACGGCGGCTCAACAAACAAATATCAAAATATGTCTACGCATGAAAAATTAATGCGAATGGCAGCAAAGATGTATGGATAACAGTTTAAAAAATATTATTTGGTTCGGTTTAATTTTAATAGCCGCAGGTGCCACCTACGGAATGATGTCAACACGACTACAAGCAGTTGAGTCAAAACAAGTGCAACTAGAAAAAATAATATTGTCAGACATCCCAGAAATAAAAGAACGAGTAATAAGACTCGAAGTATTGCTCGAAAGAGCATTGGAAAAATAAACATGGCTCAGTATATTATAGTAGGAGGTCAAACATTACTAGGTGTTGATGCTGATGGTAACTATAGACTTTTAACTGCACCCATGGGAAGTGCTGAAAGACTTGCTGAAATGGGTCCTGATGGTCTTAAAGGTGGTGCACCAAGAGTTGTAAGCAACGAGATGGACAAAGGTTTTAAATATGTAGATGTTGAAAATATGGAACCTGCAGAAAGAGGTAGATTAAAACAATTAGCGGAAGATTTAACTAAGGGTTCTGATGGAAGTGGTGGTCAAATGGCTTTTACAACAAGATCTGAACACTCTGATAAAATTACAAAGTTTGTTGATGTCATAAAAAAATTAAAAGCTAATATAGGAGGTAAACTTCCAGGCGTCCTTGGTATCTTAGATATTTTAGGAATGAAAAAAGAATATGATCAAATTATGGCAGGGGAGCATCCTATTTTAAATCAAGTAATTGATACAGAAAACAAACCTTTAACGTATAAAGATGGTGGCTACGTTACCAATCCTTTTATCAAAGATATATTTGATAATTAACCAAACAATATTTTCTTTGGGTCTTCGCCCATAACCTGACTAGCCAAATCTATTTTAGCATTTAACGCTTTCACAATCTTCTCATCTATAGTATGATCTGCCATTAAATCTACGTATGTCACCTTTGATGTTTGCCCTATTCTATGCGCTCGGTCTTCTGATTGTAACCGTACTTCTAATGAGTAATCGTTAGAGTAATACACAACAGTGTGAGAAGAAGTAAGAGTAAGGCCATAACCTCCTGTCTTGG
>Ga0208666_1000611_pt1 | contig 16599 bp, 10 predicted proteins | sample 5B_taG_FD_184078 | JGI IMG/M metagenome (GOLD analysis project Ga0208666, IMG submission 184078) | Marine viral communities from the Subarctic Pacific Ocean - 5B_ETSP_OMZ_AT15132_CsCl metaG (SPAdes) (version 2) | ecosystem: Environmental > Aquatic > Marine > Oceanic | place: Pacific Ocean...
CTGGGTAAACATTAGTATAGTCATTAGCGTTTACAGTTGAACTAGTTTCATCTATCTCGTAACATTTACCGTCAGCCATTAATACTATATCACCCGGAGCGTTTCCACTAGCATCTGCTACTCTAACATTAATATAGTTAGCACTACCTTGTCCTGGACACATTGTAACAGTATAATAATTAAATGCAAAGGTTGGCGTTGGTGTTGGCGGAGGTGTAGGCGTTGGGCCAACAGGAGTAACTGTTGGTGTCGGAGTTACAGTCGGACTACAACTTACTCCCGTGTCACTTGCACTACCACCGCTTACTGAAGGTGTTGTTCCGGTTAAAACACATACATCAATATCATAATCTGCAGGCAATATTCCTGTCTGAGTGTTTCCATCACAATCAGTATATGAGTAATTACAACCACCAGTTCCACTTGGACAAGCCAATATCCACTCAGTACAAGATGGTATCGGTGTCGGTGTCGGAGTCGCAGTAGGAACTGGAGTCTGAGTCGGCGTCGGACCAGGTGTAGGCGTTGGACTCGGTGTAGGCGTTGGTGTTGGGGTAGCAGATGCACATAAAGCACAATCTGTATAAGTTTCTACCATATCTACTGTACTAGTTGAACCTGTTACTGAAGGATTTTCATAACAAACACCACTATGCTTTACAACAGCAGCAAATGTACCTCCTGATGGCAATCTAAATACTTGAGTGCTTCCGCCTCCACACTGAGTATACTCTCTATAATCATACACAATAGGTGTCGGAGTTGGGGTCGGTGTTGGTGTTACAGTCGGCGTCGGCGTCACAGTTGGCGTCGGCGTCACAGTTGGCGTCGGCGTCACAATAGGAGTAGAGGTTGGTGTTGGAGTTGGCGTACCAGTAGACCTATAATCCCATACTAAATATAAAATATTTCCGCTTGCTGGCATTATGAAATCTGCCGAATAAATTGTAGGAGCTCCAACACTAGATATTGGTGCTGCATCTATTGCTAAAGAAAGCAAACTTGTAATATCTGTTACATTATTTTGATAAAATGTGTTTGTTCTTAAATATTTAAATTTATCCACTGAAGGGTTAAATACAAAATCATCAAAATTAATTTTGTTTGAATTTATAGTAACCGTAGAACCGTCAACTGGGAAAACTCCACTACCCTGCGACCCTGAAAATAACTGGTATTGGGAGATAGCAAAAGAAGCAGAAGTGCTTGTAAATTCTACTAAATTAGATTCATTAGGTGAAACCGTAACTCCGTCAGTCCAACTAAATTCGTTGTGTATAAATTCTCCAGATTCAAGTGGATCAGTTACACAAATGTTATATATGTTTAAAGCGTTTGCTCTTGGACAACTTACACTTATTTGAATAGTATCATTTTGATTTGAATCAGAACTTACAACTATGGTAACCTCTTGTATATTTGGAACATTTTTATCAAATGTAAAACTGCCAGATGTTTGGACAGAACCGGATGTATATGTCACACCTTTATAGATTGCTTTAATTGTATAACTAACTTGAGAAATAGAACCCTCTGTAATTAGTTGAACTCCAGACTCGTCTGTCATTAGAACATTAGTTTCGCTTTCAATATCTTGTTCTCCTTCTTTTGGAATTACATAACTAACAGTCACTAATCCTGTTTGTTCTGTTACATCTACACAATACACAAAGTCTTGATTAGCTATTACTGTTATATCTTGTGTAACACCACACGCTAAACAAACTGGTATTTCAGGTTTTAATATTGTATTTGAAGTTAAAACATACTCATCCATGTAAGGGTCGTATCCTCCTAATTTTTGAGTGGTAAATGCTCCGGTAAATAAATCTCTAAACCAGCTTCTCATACCAGTATCCGATATAACAATAAGTCTTTCATCTGAAAAAGATCCTCCCAACAATTGAATCACAGCTCCTCTTTTAACATCAGTAAAATATTTGTTTTCACCCCAAGCCACGAAACTTTCTGGGTTATTACTAATACCATAGTTTTCTATACGAGCAATTTGATTACCTAATACTTCTGGAACAGAAGCTACTAAACCACCGCCAGTAGAATCAGATATAATATTTTTAGATGCTAATACGTATGACACTTTGTCTTCTTGTAAAACAAGTATATCAGTTCTTCTACCATATAATATTTCAACATCTCCATAACTTTCTTCTAGCGGTTTGAAATTCGCTAAACCTAAATTAAATTCATTTAATTTATTAATATTAGTTTCATCATTATATACACCACTATAAGTTAAATCAGCAAACCTATGAGCTTCTTTATATTCTACGTTAGAAGTTGTAAATACTCTATTACCTAAATTAAAAGTTTTACCATTTAAAGCGTCTCTTACTTTATAACTTTCTACCCCATTTCCAAACGCAAAACAATTAAAAAATTTAGTATCAACTACTCCAGCAACTCCTGTAGATATATCTTGATTAGTTATGTTACCACTATGATTACCGTTTGAATCAATAGAAAATGATTCTTCGTTTTCAAACCACACATCAGGTAGCGCCTCGGCTGGCTCTGTTTCAAATACAACAACCGAATCTCTTCTAAATACAGTAAATGTAATTTCAACACGAGACCTATATCTACTTGATGAACCAGCATTATTACAAGCTTCAGTACCGCTTACTAATAAATAATATGTATTGTTTGTTCCGTTTTCATAAAACCTATAATAGTTATTTAAAAGTAAATCACTAGAAGTAGATGGGCTGTTTGATTGTCCGCCAAATATAGTGTACATTGTTGAATTACCTAAATTATTTCCTGCGTATCCATTAGATTGTGGAGTACCTGTAGGTGAACCAGGAACTAACCCTGAAATAACAACGTTTCCTACCGGGTCTGAAGGCTCTCCTGTAAAAGTAGTGGCATTATTCTCTATTACATAAGTTGCATTGCTATTAATAAACCATTGATACATATCTGTGTATGTATCTTGCGCAATAAATTGCTCCTCTATCACACTCTCTCTTTCTTCACAGCCTCCGCCTCCACCCGCTCTTCTTTGTTTTATTTTCATTACTATTCTACTTCCGCTAGGCACATTGTAATTCGTGCTAGTTCCTCCAGACGAAGTAAAGAAAGGATATGCTGCTACTGGATTTTCTTGAGGATTATCTGCTGTTTGCTGAAAAGTTCCTAAAGAGATAATATCATCAGCGCTTTCCTCAGTTGAAAAATCTTGAGACTTCATTTTCATATATGTTCCTCCTGGAACAGGATTTCCACTTGCAGGGGTAATAAAGTCCGCAACTTGTGTTTGTTTTTCTAAAACAGTTGCGAATACACAAGATTCAACCGGGCCGTTTGCATCTCTTTTTACAATTAATCTATCGCCTTCTTCAACTTTAGCAATATTATCTCCTTCTAATAATAAAAATGTATTATTAGAATTAGGGTCATTAATAAATATGCTAGAGTATATAGTCTCATAAGTTGTTCTATCTGGTTTTAAACAAAATTTATATCTTGTTGCCCAAGAAGGAGCTCTTTGGCTAGTTGGTATTGTGGCAATAATTTTATTTAAAGTCTTAGAGTTTCTGCACGGAATATTTACGGTATTATTATTGCTAACTAAAGCTGTTGAAGCCCTGTTATATTCATCCATGTATATTATTCCTAATTCATAACCTCTATTACTATGCAAGCTTTGTAGGTCTGCCGTAGCTTGTAATGTAGCAGTAATAGATGTAAAGGTATTGTATGATATAATTAAATTAGTTGTTCCTGGTGATGTTTGAATATATTGAGCTACAGGAAATTTTAGCTCTATTTGAGTTCCGTTTAATGTTGAAGCAATTGGTTCACCTTTATTAGTAGATGGAGGAACTGAGGCTGTGCTTGATGTTAATCCTGTTTGATTTAAAGAGTAACTAAATCCTCCACCTGATAAAGTTGGTGTTAAAGAAAAATTAAACGCATCTGTTAACGTTGCACCTAAACCATTTTGAGCATCTGCTACAGTCTGAATAGCAGAACTTATTAAACCCAGTTTAGATTGAAAATCTGAACTATTATATAAATCTGAAACTGTAGTATAGTTATCAACTAAAACATACTGAAAATTAATTAGGGTTTCTCCTTGTAGTTGAGTTGGAGTATCTGATCCATTATAAGATAAATGTTGATAAGTAAAAGAAAAATTTAAACTTGCTCCTTGAATTAATTTACTTTCATATCCACCTAAATCAAAAGTAAAACCAGCGGTAGTTACGTTTAGAGTATTACCAAAAGCTGTATAATTAAATGCTAATGAATTAGAAGAATTTAAATCTACTCCACTAGCATCTTGAGTGTCTAACGCAACTGTGTATTGTAAATTTAGTGGTAGATTGTTTTTATCAATTAAATTATATCCTTCTGTGTAATTACCATAAATTAATCTATTTCCCATTAAAGTTTGAGCTTTAGCTTGTCTAGGAACATTATCATATAATCTTAATATTTCACTTTCAGGAAGAACAGTAAATATTTTACTGTTTGTAAAAACATAAGTTGCATTAGTGTTATGTGGTCCTAATGGTGATTTCTTTATTGTTTCAATTATTTTTATAGTAGGATCGTTTGCTTCCTTAAATAAAATATCTATACCAATAACTAGGGAACTACCTGTATTATAAGTTATTTGAACTCCAGATTTAGAGTTTACCATTCCCTCATTTAAAAAGCTATTTGGAGAAAATTCAAAAAAACTTGGTTGAAAAGCTGGTTCGCTAAACTGAGATACTGCTGAATATTCATTATTAGAATATTTGTATCTATAAGCAAAACAAATAAAATTATCTTCTAAAAAAGAGTCTTCTAGTGTGGTTGTTAATAAATTTAAAGTTGGTGCAGCAACAGGCGGTTGTTTAATTACTAATATTTCATTATTAGTAAACTGGTCTATATTATTGAATGGATTTTCGTAATTAAAATCAATATTAATTACTCTTGGAGCATTTAAATTATCAGTAAAAAAAATTAAATTATCAATTTTATTTACACTATTTATTAAGAAGTTAGGATTAAAATTTAAAGTAGTGTTAGCACCATTTCCATCATTAATACTAACCACATGGTATGTTAATCCCCCTGTTATTACGTTATAAGAAACAATTAAATCTAATTTTCCAGTTGCTCCCACAGTAAATGCAGGATCGTGAACAAACCAATAAATGGTTTCATTTGCACCATCTTCAAAAGCCCCTAAACATCTAGCGGAGTTGCTTAGTGCAGTACCGTCTATATATTGTAGTGATGTTACTTGAGTATTACCCTTAGCATTTTCAACGGCCCCTATTTCTGATTCTTCAGTAGAACCAAGTCTAACATTCAAAGCATCTATATACTCTCCGTTTGGTATAAGCCTTTCATCAAGGCTTTTATTCATACGCCCAGCTACAAAATTTCTTTGAATGTTTGCCATTTTATTTTATCCACTTATCTTCACCTCTAAGATTCATAAGCAATCTACTTGGGTGAATGTTACTTAATCTGATTTTAGCATTTCTTAATAAAGCTTGTTTGTTTTTTCTTGCTCTATTAATTATATACTCTTGCACTCCAAATTTACTATTTAATATAGCATATTGTATATAAGCATAAATATAATCTTCAAACAATTTATTTACACTTATTTGTGAGTCATCACCATTTTCCATTCCATCAGATATGTATTGTAGCACACATTGTCTATTGGCCATAGTTGAATCAAAATTAATAACACCAGCTTTTTTATCAATAGTAAAAGTAGGATTAATGTTGGCTGTTTCTGTATTTAAACCGTATCTAGCTCCAATACGAGAATTGTATATGTCGCCATCACAATCAATACAGTTACCGTTCTCGTCAGCTTCATTATTTTGATTTAAATAAATACTATTTAAAGACCCATCTTTTCTTGCAGTATCTAAATTTGACTCTATAGTTGATACATTATTATTTCCATCATACCCAAAAACAGACGTAGAGTTTTGTAGGTATTGAATGGAAGATTGTACTTGAATATTTTCAGTTAATTCTCTTAATGTGTTACCCTGAAACAAGTAAAGTTTTACCCAGTTTACATAATCTGATGGTAAAACAAAACGCAAGTCATCATATACTGTTAATTCTAATGCTTTTATTTCTTTAAAAGCATCGTAGTTTAACTCTTGAATTGCTCTCTTTGCGTGAAATAATATCTTATATCTATTTTCATTATTAACTAACGAATGATTTCCATCATACATCAATTCAAAATTAGTCATTATGTTATCTAAACTTACGTATTGATAAGAACCCCAATTACTATCTGTGGGTGCAATCCCATCATTAGTATAATATTTTCGTTGATTTATATATGCCATAATTATGTATTAGTTTGATTTTGCTGTTGCTCTTCTATTTGTCCAAACTGAAATACATCAGCCTCCCTTATTGATATACCTGCATATTGTAATATTCTTGCTACTAAATTATTTAAGTCATCAATCGGTAATTCAAAATCTTGATAATCACTTTGTGTTTGATCGAACAGTGGTTCACCGTTTAATAAAGTAATATAAGTCCATTTTGGGTCAAACGGATAACGAACATAAGTTCCTTGTATATCTAAAGCTCCATTGAATGTTGCAGGAAAAATAGTTATGGAATCTCCCTTTTGAGTATATGCTGGATATTGAGATGAAGGGGATGTTAAAAGAGATTTATTTAACAAATCTATTTTATTAATACTAACTTTCTCAGCTTGACCCTTAAGAACACCTCCCTCGTAACACAGAACTTTATTTAATAAATAATAATCATCACCAGTAGTCGTTTGACTAGGAAGATAATATATGTTATTAGAGTTTTGTACTAAAGTTTTTGTAACAGAAAAACTATCAATTACTTCTTCATAACCAAGTTTTATATCAGCATATCCCGTTCCCGAAACCCTTGCATTTTCCTCGTTTATTTGCTGATTATAATTTATAAAATATTCGTCAAACAAATCTAATTGTGCTTGTTTAGCAAACAAATTGAAATCACTAGGAGATATATACCCATAGTTATTCTTGTTTATAATTGCAAGCACAGTATTTCTTACTGAATTTATCATTTGAAAATCTTTTTACAAAGATACACAAAATAAAAAAGCACCCTTATTTGGGTGCTTCTTCTTTATTTAGTAAGATACTTAAACTAGTTAAGCATTTACAATACTTGTTACAGCTTTAGGTAATTCTAAAGAAAACATTGGGTTTGTCCAGCTTGTAACTAGAGCACCTTCAGTAGCATTTAGTATAGCAGTGTAGACATCATGCCCAACTTGAGCTGCAGTTGTTACTGTAGTTGCAGTTCCATCTGCATACTTAATAACAACAGTTGTAGCAGTTGCAGTTGCAGTACCTATTGACTTTATTCCGTTAACACTAATTAGTGTGTTAGTAATAGGGGCGTTTGTAATTTTGATAAATTTTTCCATTTTATAAAAAGTTTTTAATGGGTTAAACAAGCTATAAAGTTACGAATTTTTAGCTAATGCTTTTAAGTGTTTAAATACCTCTAAACCATCATCACTTTGAAAAAAAGATGTCATAATATACATAGGGTCTTCACCGAATGGTATATTACACATTTTCTTTTTATTAGATGGCGTATTAAACCACACTTCCTTTTTACTGTTTCTTAACTGTATTAAGTTTTTATCTAAAATATCTTGTACGGTAGCATTAAGCTTTAACATAGGGTCACTTAATAATTCCATAAAACCACCTGGGTTTTGTTTTGCAAATATTAAAATATCACGTCTAAGCTCTGCAGTTGTTACCTTGCTAACATCTTGCTGGAATAAAACTCTAGCAACGTTTTCTACTTGATCTACATCTAGCTGTCTAGCCTCTATAAGAGCATCTACTTGTAAATTTAAATCCTCTACAAGGTCAGCAGCTTCTTTAGCTTTGTTAACTTCAACAAATATTCTTCCATTACCTGGATGATAATGTAAAAACTTTTGTAGTATTTGATTATTTTTAGGAACAAACAAAAATCCATCTTCAAATATTACAGGCTCTAAAATAGCATTGTCATCTTGTTCGTCTTGAAATGGACTGTTCTGATTCCTTGCATATCTTAAAGGTCTGTTAATTCCTGTTTCTTCATCAAAATGCAATAAGGGAAACCTATTAGTGTGCCTTGAGGCTAAGATTAAAGATAAAGGTGCAACATCTCTTGTAAGCTTATAAGATTTGTCAACAAATTTTGGTGATTGTTTTTTTGGTTTTGGTTGAGCAACTTTTTTGGTTTCAGTTTTCTCAACTACTTCTGGGGTAGTATTTTCTTTTTTCATTTGATTTAATTTAATTTGATTTTAAAAAAGGGGCGCATTGCTACGCCCCTAATATTTAATTATTAGTCTTGAAATAAGAAGAAGTTGTTTGCACCTAAAGTACATACAGCTCTCTCAGACAAGAAGTTTACTTGCATGTTATCGATATCCGACGTTGCAGCACCACCAGCAGAGCCAGTAATCCAAGTCTTATATCTTCTGTCTTCAGTTTCTGAAGCTCTATATCTAACATGTAAGAAAGGTCTCTTAGCGTTTTTACCAAGAATTTGGTCATAAACACTTGTTGAACCAGCTGGAACTAGAAGACCATTGATCTTCCCTGATGTTGCTCCTGATGGTAATCCACCTCTCATTGTAGGGTCATTTAGGTATTTCCAGTCAGTCTTATAGAAGTCGTAACCTCTTCTGAATCCTGTGAATCCTAAGTTTAAAGCCATATCTTCGTCATTGTCAAATAGACCATAAGAAGTACCACCCGCTCCGTGAGAGTTTTGTGCAGCTAACATATCGTCAATGTCAAATCCAAATTGTCTGTTAAGGAAAATAACGTTTTCCTCAATAGAACCTTGCTTATCTAATCTACTGATTATAGAATCAAAGTCAGCTAGGGCTACTGGATTTCCACCATCCCAAACGTTTCCTCTTAATCCTACTACGTAGAATATACCATCTGAACCAGCTCCTGGGTCAGCAGCACCAGCTGCACTACCTAAGATAGCAGCAGCTCCAGAGTTTTGCTCTGCAGGTACAGCTTCAATCATTGCTGTTTCTAAATAGTCATCGAATCTTAATCTTGTTTCGTGCTCAGACTTTAAGTACCATAGGTAACCAGTTGCGCCATCTTCAGTAGTGATTTCAACCCAACCAATTTGAGCCATATCAGAACCAGATACTGTGTAAGTATCTTTAATGATAATAGGCTTGTTGTCGAAGATGAAGTCATTAGCTTCTAATGAACCAACCATTCCTGCTGTTCCTTTTCTAAATTCTGAACCGTAAATGAATACTGTAACGTCTGCGTTACCGACTCCAGTACCTGCTTTTACTAAACCTGCTGCTTCATAAAAGTCAGCTGTGAACTGTCCTCTACCACCAGCGGCATTGTTTACTGCACTTACTACAGCCTTGTTCACACCTGAACCATCATTTTGAACAACTACAATAGTTTGTCCTATTCTGATTACTTGTTGAGCTGCTGCTGGGTCTAGCGCATCATTTACTTGAAATACAGCTTGGTCAGCATTTAATATTGCTGCTGTACCAACTTGTGTATATTTCGTGTGTAACCTACCTTGCTCTGCCCATTTGATAAGGTCTGAGTTTGTAGGCATCTCTGCTCCTACCATTCTAAGGAATGAGGAGATTGTTCTATTACCATATCTTTCAAATTCTTTTTCGTAAGTATCTGGTAAGTACTGATTCAACCAATTGAAATCTGCATTAGTTAAATAGTTTTCCGGTGTTGGAGTTCTTTCTGAACTCGGTGTCAAAGCAAACCCTGGGGTTGCTAATACTTGTCCTGCCATAATATTATTTTTTATTTATTTAAATTATTAACTTCTTTTTATACTCTTAATTTTTAGTCCACGACTCGAAGGTTGTGAAACTGATTTTACTTGAAGTCCTGATTTTGTAGAAACCTCTGGTGCAGTACGCTCACTCATGTTTATGTTTTTCGTTTTACGTATTACATCATCAGTTGCCTGTGATTTGCCTTGTTCATAAAAGAACTGAGCAAACTTCTCAGGATTCATTGCAATTGCTAAAGAGCGGTGGTATCCTTCTGCGTCTTTTAAATACCCATTAGAATCCAAAAATTTATTTACAAAATTAAGTGGAGTCTCTTGAGCTTTTTTAAGTTCAGAAGCACTGCCTGGAGTATAAACCACATCATTATCACCTACGTTGAATTTAAAACCTTTAAATTCGGTGCTAAATATTTCGTCGCTTTTTTTGACGAACCATTGTCTTTTATGATTTGCTTGCTCCTCTTGAGTTTTAGCAGACTCAAGATATTGCCTATATTCAATTAGTTCATTATTATCAGCATTGGCAGAACTTTCCCTTGACTCAAGGGGCTGTTTGTATGTCTCTTGCTGTTGTTTAAGAAACTTTTTTGCTTTGGCAATTTCTTTTTTCTTTGCTAATTTTATTTTCTTAATCTCAGTTGGTTCATGTATTTCTTCATCAATAATAAAATCTTCCATTAGAAGATCTATATCTTCAGAATCTAAACCTTCTTCTGTTATAGAATAATATTCTTTTAGCAAAGCATCTGGACTTAAATCAGAATAATCTTTTTGCAATTTTGCAAAATCATTAAAACCACGTCCAGTTTCTTTTTTATACTTTAGGTAAGCAGCAACGTCTTCTGGAAGCGGTTCGCTTTCCTCACGCTTGCTAACTAATTCATCAATAGAATTAATTTCCTTACCGTATCTTTTTCCAATATATGAAAGAACTTCGTCTTCATTTAATTCAGGCTGAGCTTCTAGCTTTGGAGGTTGTTCTTCAACTACCTCTTCAACAGGAGCTTCTTCCTGTGTATTGTCTTCTTTAACCTCAACTTCTGCTTCAGGCTCTACAGCCTTTACCTCTATTGATTCTTGCTCAGTCTCTGACTGAAACTTCTCCTCATGCTTATCAAGGAGTTCTTGTTCTATTTGCTGAGTTGATTTTTCATCAGCCGATACTTCTCTTACTTTAATGTCCATTTGATTTGATTTAATTTATATGCAAAGTTACGCAAAATTTAAACATATTATCTTGGCTCAAATTCAGATAAGTCAAAACCATCTAAGCTATCCTCGTTTGATTCAAAGTTTTGCGGAGGTAAATTGTTTTTTCTTTGGGTTATTAATTTAGACTGCTCAGTATTTTGCTGACTAATTCTATCACTCTTTGCTTGCTCTTTATCGCTTTCTCTTTTAGATAATTGAGCTTGAGTCATACCTTGCAATTGCAGGTTATAATTAAACTCTTGCTGCATTAACTGTGCTTTTAATTGAGCTTCAGCTTTTTGTTTTTCTATTTCAAAAGCAACGTCTGCTTGCCTGTACTGCATCTTAGCTTGAGTTTCCGCTTGTATTTTTTGCATAGCTACTTGTGCCGCAAGTTCCTGAGATTTTAATTGTTGCTGTGTAATCATCGCTTGCTTTTGCATTTCCATTTGTTGATCCTGCTCTTGCTTAGCTTTACGTTTTACTTTAAGTAATTGATTTGCAAGTTTTAGATTTCTTATCTCACGTATATCAATAGCGTCTTCAAGATTTATATCTCCCTTAGATAATGCCATTTGAATATTCTGCTCAAGCATAGCTTTTTGCTCTTCATCTGGAGACATCTCAATAAAAATTCCAAAGTCATATATATATAACTCAGATATATCTCCAAGTATACTAACATTGTATTTACCAATTTTATTTACAAAGTCATCTTTAAAGTCTGCGTATTCTAAAATATCCGCTACCCTATAAGTCAGCGCTTCAGCTAACGTTCTATATATGTAAAGACTTCCATCTAATATATGACGAGTAGCGGTATTAGAACTTAATGCTGCTAATTTTTGCACGCCAACTAAAGCATCCGAGTTAGCAATTGTACCGTCTCTCGCTTCATTTAAGCCTGTTACAGCTCGAATCATGTCTAAATAGTGGTTTAGGTTCCCTATAAGCATTTGTGCCTTAGAAGCTCCTGAATTGCTTGTAAGTTGCTGTATTGGGACTTTACCTTGATTATAGTCACCTTCTTGCGTATAACTTCTACCAATAACCGAACCTGTTTGAAAATATAAACGCAGGGCATCCTCTGGATTATAAGCCGCTCCCGTACCTAAGTCAACTTCATTTAAACCATCGGCGTCAATATACACACCATCAGGAACAGTTCGTGATATAACTTGTTGTAATTTTAAATGTGTCATCTGAATCAAATCAGCATACGGAATCATTCTTCTAACTAAAGACTCAATAACTCCTTTATACATTCTAGGCGCTACAGCTACATAATTAGGTATTGCGTGTTGAGATGCAGACTTAGGTCTAACCATATTCTTAGCTAGCTCCCATTTTAAAATTATGTTTGTACCCATAACCATGACTCCATCGTACCAAACATCAATTGTCTTTTCTACTTTCTCAAAATTGTTTTCCTCCATCATCTCATCAGGTGGATTAAAACCATCATCTTTTTCTATCATACTCATATTCCCGTTCTCTTTGACTTTTTTCTTATAAACCATCTTTTTAGTTGTTTTATAATTAAAGTACATCAAAGTACAGGTGTCACGATAGAATATATCGTTTTCGTAAAACTGAGCTGTATTAAAATAATTATACCAGCTCTGACTGTATTTAGATATTTTATCTAAATCATCATTAGTAAGCGTAGGGTCAATCTTCATTAACTCAGCAATAGGAACAGTTTTAATTTCTCCCCAATAAAAACAATCTTTAAAGTGTGGGTCTTCAGTATAACTGTACACGACATTAGCTGGGTCAACATAAGCTACTTTAACTCCAGAACCAGGAAGAAACTCATGCTTTGCTACAGCCATACCGGTCACCATCATATCGTAATCTAAACGTTTACGAATATCTACATAATGATTCTCTGCAAACATTGTATCAATCGCTTCTTCTTCAGCAATCTCTATAGCCGGTTTATAATTTAAATTCATATAAAGAGACAACTCTTCATCACTTGCAGGCAACTCATCTGGATTCATTATAAATGGATCAAAGCCTGTATTTTTCTGAACTATTTCAAGAACATCTTTAGCAGCCATTTGACCTTCAATCATTTCTTGATACTTACTTCTTTTAGATTGTGATAACGCATCCTGAGCATACGCCTTTACTTTAAATAGCCTGTCTGACATTCCGTTGACAACTATATCCACAAACTTTGGAATAATCGGAACGGGTGTCCAGTCAAGATTTAAGTAAGACAAATCTCCGTCTACTGCTAATTCATTTTTATATTTTGCAATTGATTGTTCACCTCTTGCATATAGGCGTAGTCTGTTAAAGTCCCTCCACTGACTATAGTATCGACATCCGTTAGAATCTTTACGAAACCATTCATATTGAATAGCTTGTCCTATTTGTAACCCAAACTCATCGGTCGCTTTCTCAGCATCAGATACAAATTGACTAGGGAATCCTACTGATGAAATGTTTATGTTTACCTCTTTCATCTAATTAATTCACTTAATGTTCCTTTGTTGTTATATGTTGCAAAGTTAAGACTTATTTTTGACTCTTTTTTCTGCGGTAGATATACATGTTTTTGATTTGCCATAATAGCTAAACCTGAACTAATACTAGCATCAAACTTAGTTCTCGCACTTATATCAAACCGAGCCCAATCTTCTAATGTTCTAGTAAAATACATACTACCCATTTGGTCTCCAGCTCTGTATGCACCATCTAAATCTAAGCCAACGTATTTTTCTATGTGTGACTCTATAGCGGCAGCATGTGACTGCTTTATATCCTCAGATGTATTTGGTATACCTCCGAGTTCTTTTTCTGTCTTCGATAGTTTAGTGTAATGCTTATCAGGTCTATTCATACTAAAACCTCTATAACCCCTGTTTTTAAAATGATAAAGCAATCTTGGTTTATTGTTCTCAACCAGTATAGGCATACCGTAAAAAACACAAGCCATCAATACTTCTTCAAAAAATATCTCTGCTGTTTGTGGTCTAGCCACATATTCTAAGAAAAACTCATTGCTTGGAGCTTCTGCCATACTATACTTAGTTAAACCATGTAGCGCTCCATTAGATCCTCCACCTCCAACTGTTCCTGATATATCATACGAGTCACATCCAAATGCACCAATATGTTCGTTGGATGGGAAGAACACTCCGTGTTTTGTAAACTTAGCATTGTTTAAACCTTTCTTAGGAGTCCATGATACTTTAAATCTTCCCCTAGAATCTGGCGTCCATATAACTTCTGAGTCTTTTATTCCGTCTTTCCAGTAAAACCTACCTCTTGTTACATGATGCTCCATAATAAGAGAATCATTATAATCTATCTGTTGATATATCTTTGTTAAGTTAAACAGTGAAGACTTGCTCTCATCTCTGAAAGCATGAGACTCGGTTCTAGGAAACTGTCTATAAAATTCATTTAGCGCATCTGCATCCTTCTTTAACGACTCTACCTCTGCCTCCCAATAATCTATAGCTCCATTTGTTATCCACTCATCATCTACCCCTCTAACTTTTTTCTCTGGCTTTCTAAATACAGGCATCCCAAACCTATCTATAAAACCTTCCATGTTCCACTCCATAGGAATAAATAGATTATACAGCCCTGATTTAGTCTGACCATTTGCATTACGAGTCTTTAAATCTGAATCCTCAAACAAACGTTTAAAGTTTTCTCCACCTTTACTAAGCGCATTAGACGTAGACCCCATCATACACTTACCGATTATCTTACTACCTAACCTTAAACAAGTCTTAGTTACACGCCAGTTATTCTGAATGTTGTTTGGTTTAAGCCACTTACCTGATTCATCATGTACTAAAAGCAAAAGCTTCTCACCATCATACGAGTTGTCATCTGTATTTTTCCAGTCAATAGTAGTGTCAAGACCTGTGAGTTCTTCGTTCATCACCTCATGCATATTCTTTTTTGTAATCTTAGACGCAGGAATCCTAAAGGCTAATTCTGTTTTAGGTTTATCCATACCATCTTGTATTGGTTTGAAAAAGAACGGCAGCCTGTTAGCGATTGGAACAACTTTATCTGTAAACATTTTCTTAGCATCTGAACCAGTCTTAGACAGTATACCAACTCTTGAATCTCTAGCCAGAGTTCCTGTGTTTACACACTCAGAAGACCCCATAAAAGAAAAACCTGAACGTCTTATCTTTAAATAATCCATACCAAAGCATCTTTTATCAGCTTTACAAGCTTCCCAGTATATAAAAAATATTCTATTTGCTTCTCTAAAGTCTGGATATCCTACATCAATACTTGTCCATTGTAAATAAACATAATGCGAACCTGTAATATAAGTAGGTTTTCCGTTGTTATGAAACCAATGCCCTAGCTCTCTTCTGTCAAACTCAGCCTCTATATAATCAACCCATTTGTTTTTAAACGCAGAAGGTCTTTCGTTCCATTGGAATATAGAATTTATACGAGCTAAATCTCTAGGCAACTCTTCACGCTCCCAGTATTGATCTTTTTTTTCCTTACCTCTTTTATATACTTCTTTAGGTTCTGGCGGAATACCAATAACCAAACCATTAATGCTAATAATTTTTCCTATTCGACCTGTTTTAGATATTACAACTAAATCATATTTTTCATTATACCCATAGAGCCACGTCTTACTTGTATTCTTTTTTTTAAATACACCAGTTGGAATATAATTACTTAATTCTTGATATAGTTTATTTTGACCTTCGTTCTGCAAACCCTTGTTTTGTATTTGTTTTATTTACGTGTCCTCCAGAGTTAATTACTTCTTCCTCTGAATCTATTTTATTTAGTATCTCAAACGCATCAAATATAGCAAGCTTCTTAGTTGCTGCTGCGTTCTTCAGTCTATCTGCCGCCAACTCATCGTCTGGGTCAGGTTTTATAATATCTTCTTTTGCTACCTTGATTAGCTGTTCTACAGCTCTACGCCCTGCATGTATGATTTCTTTTTTTAATTCATCTGAGTTCATAATACCATGGTTATTTGGTGGTCATACATTCTATATAACTTCTCATCATCTACCATAAACTCATACTCACTCTCTGGTTTAAAAGATATCTTATCTCCTTTGTTAACACCTTTAGATAATAAGTATTTATTTGGATACTTCATGTAACCAATCAAAGGTTCTTCTTGTCCTCGTTTCATTATAAAGGATTCTTCTTTTGCTGCAGGCTTTACAAAACAATACCTGTCGTGACAATGCCACTGACCATCTTGCTTGTACATAAAAAACTGGTCGTTCTCAATAAAGAACAAGTTATCTTTAAAATAACTCTTACCACTTTGTCTTCTTCCTTTCATGTCATTATAAAACTTAAATACGTTGTGATGAACCAGAAGGGTATCACCTACTTTTATATCTCCAGTATATCCTAGTGGAGTAGCCTCTACAATTCCTTCACGATTAGATGCTTTGTGATTTTCCTCTGATGTACTTGTAATTAGTTCAATGCCGCTTACATTTTTAGTATTGTTGTATCGCTTGTCATCTACTGGCTTTACGATAAAATAAAAAGGTGACCTCATTAAAAATTTATATTATATTCGATTGATACTGG
>Ga0208666_1000612_pt1 | contig 16581 bp, 16 predicted proteins | sample 5B_taG_FD_184078 | JGI IMG/M metagenome (GOLD analysis project Ga0208666, IMG submission 184078) | Marine viral communities from the Subarctic Pacific Ocean - 5B_ETSP_OMZ_AT15132_CsCl metaG (SPAdes) (version 2) | ecosystem: Environmental > Aquatic > Marine > Oceanic | place: Pacific Ocean...
TAAATGATGTTCACTGGTACGGTATGCATAATTTAAAATCACTTTATTATTTTAGGTCTGATGCAGCTAGAGCAGCAGAGAATGTTAATATAAAAGTTCCACGAATAAAGCTAGATGATGTGGAATGCATAGCTTGTGAGGGATAATATGAAACCAAGACATGTTAAGAGATTTGAAGATTCTTTATCTTATCCAGAGTATACTGAAGAAGATAAAAAGAAAGGCATGAACAATAAAGACCTAGATTTTATGACAGAAAAACCTTTGCTTTGGTCAGTAATTCTACCTTCTATTTTCGTTATTGGTATAGGATTGTTACCTTTTATTTTAATGCTAATCTTTTTTGACAAACCAGAATTTCTTAAACCATAAGGAGGTAATTATTATGAAATGTTGGCACTGTAATACAGAATTAATTTGGGGTGGAGACCACGATATTGAAGAAGAAAACGAAGAGTTTACGATGGAAACAAATTTAAGCTGTCCTAATTGTAGAGCTTTTGTTGTAGTTTATTTACCTAGAGGAGAAAATTATTATGACTAAATATTCAGGAGCACTATTGTATAAAGCTCTAGAAACAAAATACAAAGCAGAAAAAGCAGAAGCTAAAGCTAACCTTGAAGTATTTTTTGAACACAAAGTAGCCGTAGCAGACCACCCTAATGTTGTCGAGTCTATGGATAAACTTGTAAAAAAATATTCGAGTGCTTCAGAAAAATTAGAAATATTACAGGAGGATTTTTAATGAGCTTATTAGGAACAAGAGATTACTACAAACCATTTGATAACCCATGGATGTTTGATTACTATGTATTACAAAATCAAATGCATTGGATGCCAGAGTCTGTACCTTTACATACAGATGTTAAAGATTGGCAAGAGTTATCTAATACTGAAAAGAACTTATTAACACAAATATTCAGGTTGTTTACACAGTCCGATGTAGATGTTGGTTCTGGTTATATAGATAGATACATGAGAATATTTAAAAAACCAGAAGCAAGAATGATGATGGGTTCATTTGCTAACATGGAGTCTATACACCAACATGCTTATAGTTTATTGTTAGATACTGTCGGTATGCCTGAGATAGAGTACAAAGCTTTTTCCGAATACGAAGAGATGTCTAACAAACACGAGTACATTAGTAATTTGAAAACAACTAAAAGAGATAAAGAAAGTATTGCAAAAACTTTAGCAGTGTACTCAGCTTTTACTGAAGGACTACAACTGTTCAGTAGCTTTGCAATCTTGTTAAACTTTCCAAGGTTCGGTAGAATGAAAGGTATGGGTCAGATAGTTACCTATTCTATTAGAGATGAGTCAATGCATGTTGAAGCCATGACAAAACTTTTTAGAGAGTTTATTCAAGAGAACATAGAAATATGGACTGACAAGTTTAAAAAAGAATTATACGATATATGTAGACACATGGTAGAACTTGAAGATAAATTCTTAGACTTAGTGTTTGATATGGGAGACATACAAGGATTAACTAAGAAAGATATGTATGCCTATAATAGATATATAGCAGATAGAAGACTGCTACAACTAGGACTTAAAACAAACTTTGACCAAAGGGAGAATCCGTTAGGTTGGTTAGATGAAGTTATGGGAGTTGAACATCAAAACTTTTTTGAGGGTCGTGCTACTTCATACATGAAGGCAGGATTAAGAGGAAGACAAGACCAGATAACTTTCGCATCCATGGAGGAGAATAATGGCGAAGAAGAAAGAAGCTAATATAATAAGTTTTAAAGTAGTGCTTACTGCTAACAACGATATTGTTACGGAGTTAAGTATGCTACCGGTAGAAGAAGTAGATAAGGTATTTAAAACTAGAGACGAGAATGAGATAGTTAAGACTATCCTACAGGCAGGGAAAAAGAAATTTTCCACCTTACATAATTATTTTCAGAGTGAACTAGATTTTATAAAGTAGTTCTTATAGTGCTGTAATTGAAGCATACATTACTGTCATTGTTATCCAGAACAGGATACAGAGGACACAGAAATCCTCGCCATTGCCATTTTTCACTAGCTTTTTTTACCTCCATAAGCATTGGTTAAAATTATTTTGAATCTGTTTGTTTTAGTTTGTCATAACTTCTCATTCCTGCAATTCCTAACATGCCGGTTAGAAGTGGCATCATTACACTAGCATCAGCTTGTGGTATATCTATACCAAAACCTTTTGCTATTGGTGAGATTAAAAAGTTAATAGCTAATCCGGCAACACAAACATAACCTGTTAGTGGTCGCCATGAAGATTGAAACCAATTACCTTTAGCTTCAAGTTTATTTATTTCTACCTGTGCTAGATTAGCCTGATGAAATAGTGTTTTTAGTTCGTGGTCAAGTTGGGCTTGTAAGTCTTTATCTTTTACTAGCTTACCAACTAAATTACTCACTGGTTTTATTAATGTTTCAAACATCTTTTGCCTCCAATATTTTTCTAAGTTTTTCTGCTTTCTCCATAGCTGAGTCAGCATGTAAATCTTGGTCTACAACTTTTTCAAGTTTTATAGAATCTATCTTTTGATTGGGAATATACCTCCATGTATATCCATCATCTGAGTATACCCCGAATACAGTCTGGGTAAACCCTATTTTAATTATCATTGCCACTTGTCCATCGAGAATAACTTTGTCTCCTTCTTTAAAAGAGTTGCTAAGTCTAAAGGAAGCACCTTTTACAAAAGACATAGACCAGTCTTTCACAGCTAGACCAGTTAGCAAAGTTATTATAAAGCCGATAGCCTCGACATAGTATTGTTCTAAGTTCATATTATTTTATTTCAGGGTCAAAGTCTATAGTTCTTTCTAGAGCTTTATTAACTTGCTCAATAACATATTCAGCAACGTCTTGTTCTTTTCTCTCTAGTTTTTTTTCTACAGAATTTGTAAAGTATGTATCTAGTAAAGCTTCATAGATGTTTCTAAAGTCTTCTCGCCTTATCCAAGGCTCGTCACCTTTGGTTCTAGCTTTACAATCTATTCTATATGCTTCGTCTAAATCTCTTTCTCTGTATAATATTAACATTAGTAGCTCCAAATACGAGGAGTAGCTCGTGAGTTATCCATGTCTAGATGAATAAACCTTGAAGCATGGTCTCCTTTTTGTGAAACTCCTACCCTATTAATACCCTCTTCCAGAGCTATTTTAACGAGTGTCATGGCTTGTTCTCCGTTGACAAGTATATCCATAGCCTTACCAGAAGAATGAGCTCCGGGGGTGCTCTTTTTGGCTTCTATGGGATGCTCTGGAGAACGATAAGCACTGCTTACTTTGAAAGGGAAACCACAACGTTCTCTAATCCTTTCAACTGTTTGCATAAATGCCCAGTCCATATCACATAGACCGGTGTGTTTGCATTTTAGTTCATCTTCTGTAAAGTATTTATACATTATTTATCATTTACAAATGGGCTTACACCTTTTTCTACACTTTCTTTGTAATGCTTTCTAGCATTCCTATTCATTTGTCTACCAACTTTAGTTTCAAATATATTGTTTTTTTCAAAATCAAAGTTTTGTATAAACTCTATTTGTTTATCTGTGGTATATGGATTTAGTAGTGGATAAAAACCTTCTTCAGTATCTGGCTTACCAGCAGAAAGCTCTGTCATTGTTTTCCCACTAACATTATTTTTAATTCTACCTTTATGCCCTATCTGAGATTTTTTAGTTCCGTCTAGTCTTAGAGAGTTATCTACTTCTGTTCCTTCAAAAAAACCTAATCGTTCTTCATCATCTTGTAAAAGTTTGTAAATTAAAAACTCTTCTGGTTCAGTAGGAGTTTTAACATTACCACCCGTTGAGAAGTTAAAAGTTCTACCGTCTTTCAGGTTTACTTCAAATCTTTTATCAGTTGGTTTAGCTTTAGTAACATTTTTACCAAGAACTAAAGGACCGATTTGAATTACTTCATCTGCATTTACAACTGGCATACCGTCTGCTTTATCGTAGAAGTAACTAAATCTATATGGGTTCATACCTATTTGAGACCACTCAGGGTCATCCATATATTGTTGAGCTTTTTTAAATGCTTCGTCTGCAGTATGGTCTTTCCACAAACCATTTGCTCTAGCAAAAGTTGATTTGCTCTTATATGTTGCTATATTATATGCTATTTCTGGGTTAGTATTAAAGATTACATCTGTTATCCATCCAGTATTTGAATATCCGACTGATTTACCTGACCTACCTAATCCTTCATGTATAGAAACAACCCATGTATCATAATTATTATATGAAGGTATATCTAAACGTAGACCTACTTCTGTTCCAGTCAAAAGCTTGGGTATGTCTGCTCCAATAACTCCTACTCCTTCTTTTATTAAACCAGCATTTAAACTTCTAACCACATCAATAAGAGGAGTCATTTCAGGAACTTGTTTAAACGGAACAATAGGCATTAGTTTATTAACTTCATTCCTATATTCATCTACAGAAATTTTATTCTTACTTAAATCTTCAGCAGCATTTGCTAGTTCTGGTATTCTTTTTCTTTTCTGAGGCAGTCCTGTATCTTTTTCTTTTATTTTTACTTCAGCTTCAGCTTTAGCTCTCCAAGCCATTACATCTTTGTTTTTTAAATTAAAAAATTTGAAAGCTGGAAGAGTATCATCTATTGGTTTTTTGGTTCGTTCTTTTTGTTTTAGCTGAAATTTTTCTTCTTTAGCAAGAGTCTGCTCGTCTACTTTTTTAGCTACATTTTCTGTGGCTTCTTCTACCTGCTCTTTTACTTTTGTAGGAACAAAGTCATCTATAGCTTTAACAGGGAAGTCTCCTAAAACATAAAGCTCTGCATCAGGACTATTAACAAAACCTTTTCTTAAAGTTTGATTATCAATTATTAAATCAAAACCTTCTTTTCTTAAAAAATCACCGGCTGTCCTAGCTATCCTTGCAAAATCTCCAGAGTCAACTGTTAATCTACCTTCAGCTCTACCTAATAAAACTCCTAAAGCATCAAACAAATCATCGTCTGCTACATTAGATACATAGTCCATATCATTAAATTTATTTTCTAGTTCTTGTAATTTAGTTCTAATTTTAAATCTCATATTGGAAGTAGGAGCATCTAAAACGTATGGCTTTTTAGCAGAGCTAATATCTATTTCATGCAGTCCATATTCTGATTTAGGAATAAGTAAAGATTTACCATCACTTGCCTCTACTTTTGGAAATGCATCTGGAGAAGCATAAGTTTGAGCATGATACGGGTCACTCGCAGCGAATACAGATTTAGTTCCTTCCGGGCTATTTACTATTCTACTTGTACCACCACGGTAAACTTTATCCGGTAGTTCGTTTAATATCTTTTCTGCAGGAATTACCTTGCCTTTACCTATGGCTTTAGAAATGTTAACAAAAAGTCCTCCATAAAACTTTTTACGTTTTTGTAAGTTCTTTAACAAACCACCGTATGTTTTAGGAACTCTATCTTCTTGTCTAGCTTTTAAAGTAGCTAAGACACCTTGCGAAGTTTCACTGTATGGTTCTCCTGTATATGGATTAATTCTATCTGCAGGATTTTCTTCAGTGTAAGGCACATCTTCTGTTCCTGTTATCAATCCTCCAGTAGATTTAGAAACTCTTTCTCTAGCTTCTTCTTTTACATCGTAGTCTAATAATGGCATAGCTCTATAACTACTATGTAAGTCATCTATTAAAGGATTTATTTTTGACAGATTTAAGTTTTTATTTTTTCTAATTAAGTCTCTAAAGTTATTTGTATAATAATCTAAAGGTCTAAAACCTGCAGAACTAATAACGTTTTCATCTACATCTACCCCTAAATTTATTCTTAATGGTGTAGGAACATTTTTATCTTTCATTATTATTCTAAAATTTAACCCTAAACGTTTTGATGCTTGAATTAATCTATAATAATCAGTCATTTCTTCATTATACTTAGTATGAACATTCTTAATATTATTTAATAATTGCTCATTACTCTCTGTTTTTTCTGCAAATCTTCTAAGCTCACTTTCCAAATATCTTTTTCTGCGTAAAAACTGAGTTGTCTTATAGTCAAAAACAGCTTCTAAATATTCATCTTCCATATTGGTTACACCTAGACCTGTCACCATTCTTAACAATTCTAAGCCTTCAAAAATTTCTTGTTTAAAGTCAGTTTCCTCTTCTCCTAAAGTATCTATATATCTTTTTGCTTGAACAAGTGTTCCGGGAGACATTGTTTCTGCTAATTTTTCCATTAATATGATTAAGTTGTCTTTACTAAATACACCTTCATCCGGGTCATATTGCTGTCCGGGATTAAGAAATTTACTTCTTAAAAGCCTACCATCATTATCTCTACCTCCTTGTAGAAAATAATCTGTCACTACATCACCAAGCATTGTTTCTCCAAAAAAAGGAATTAATGTATCTTCAAGACTTCTTAAAATAAGTCCATCAACATCTCCTTCAGGTAATTCTGTTTCATCTATTATTTTAGGTATTACATTTATTAATTTTTTAGGGTAATCATAAAAATCATAGCGACTCGTATTAAACATTAACAGCTTACCATTTTCAGGATGTCTAGTGAACATTAAATTATCATTCTGCATGAAAGGAGCTGTGAATAATTTTAAATCTCTTTCTTGTTGTTCATCTATACCTGTAACATATCTATTAAAAGCATGATAGCCCATTAATCCAGCACCTGCGTAAGCACTATATTTTGTACCTTTTAAAGCTGCTTTACCTGCTACCTTAAAAGCTTCTCCAGCAAATCCAAATGTTGTTTGAAATGCTGCTCTTTTTATTCCTCTATTACGAAGCATACTACCAGCTTCTGTTAATCCCTCTTTTATTAATTTATTTCCTAAAGTAATTTCATCCCAAGCAACTTTAGGACTTGTAAAAGCTATACGAGTAGACTCTGCTAAAAATGAAAAGAAATTACCCAAAGGAATTCTTCTTAAACTTAAAAAGTTAGGAGGAATAATATCATAATTTGGTAAAGTTTTCCTTACTTTACTAGCTGCCTCTACTTTTATATCTGCATCGTTTTTAAATTTAAAATATCCATCGTAATCTTTCGGTAAAGCTTTATTAAATTTTTGTAATTGCCTTAACTCATATTCATACATCAGTATTTTAAAGAAATCATCTTCAGCAACATAGACATCTGTTATACCTCTATCAAACTTAGCAGCTTTATTTTTTATATTTTGTAAATATTTTCTTCTATATTTTTTTTTACTTAGAACATCAAAAGGTCCTTTAATATCTGCGTAGTCATCCATTAGTCCTCTAATTTCTCTAGCTACTACACCTTTATTTAAAATACCAAGACCTGCTAATTCTTCAACATATTCTTGCTGCTCTTTATCTGTTTTTTTACGGAAATTATCTACAATCGTTCTCCAAGACTTTCTAAAGTCTTTTAAACTTCCACTACCATATACTCCTTGTGCTAAAGTAGCATGAGCACCCCCTCCAACATTTTGAAAGTGAGTTCCTATATTTAAAACTGTTTTTGCTTTTTGAGACCATCCTTTCCAATACATTCCAATTTTATACATACCCTGTGCAAGTTGTCCAGATAGATTATCTGCCTGTTCTTCAAAACCAGCAGGTTTATTAATTTTTGCTCTTTCATTAAAAAATCTTACTAAGTTAGGACTTGTATATTTACCAGACAAAGCACCAAAAGGTTCTATAATAGTTGCATCCTCTCTAGCTTTTTTACTTTTAAACTTTTTCTTACCTGAAGGTATTTTTATATCAAAACCTCTATCAGGTTTTTTATCGAAAAAATAAATTCCTTTTCCATTTCTATATAACTCTTGATAAAAATCTAAGTCTGTTACAAACCTAGTAATTCTATTCATAGAAATAGTTAAACGTTCAAGAGGGTTAGATACTTCTCCATAAAAATCTCTAATGACTTTAGGTACTTTTCGTTTTTTTTCTAAAATGTTTTTATTAAGACCTGCTAATTTACCTTCTTCTATTATTAAATTTTTATATGCTCCTTTTTTATTCGCAAGTTTGTCCATTGCTCCATTAAGTTTTTTTTCAATTTTAGCTGGACTAGCATTAGGATTAGCAGCAATAATTTTAGTTCTAAGATACTCTCTAGCTGCATTAAAGTGTGCAGCAGAAGGTTTATAAGTCGGGTCTTCAAATGCTTGATAACTTCTTTTTGCATAGAACCCTAACTGGTCTGTTAGTTTCTTTTTATCAACTTTACTTATATATGGAGAGTCAATTAAAAGCTTACTTAAATCATCTTGTAATTTTCTAGCTTCTAAAATAAATGGTCTAGCCTCTTCAGGAAATTGATTAAGCTTTCTTAAAAATTCTCCTCGCTGTGTTATTGGAGCTTTAGTTCCTTTACTTGTTATAATGCCGGGAACTCTGTAGTCACTAAATAATAGTAAACTAAGGTCATCAAAAACTTCATCTTGATTTAAATTAGTATTTTTGAAAATATTTTGTAAAGCTGAGTCTAAGTTAGACATTGTATTTTCTATAGTTTTACTAAACTTAGCTTGAAGATTTTGATGTGTTAATTTACTTTCATACATTTTTTTAGTCATACTTCCTCTAGATGTAAAAGTATTAGCTAAAAAATTTGCAAATCCTCTAATTGCAGGATTAAAAGAAAACTTTTCAAAACCAAGAAATGTTTCTGATAAACCTTCTAAATCTCCTAAATCATCTTTTTGTCCTCCTCTACCCTCTTCAGCTCTTTTATTAGCTGACTGTAATTTTCTTGTTTCAAAAGATTCTGCCTTGGCAAGTTTTAAATCGTTGTAGTCTCTAGAATAAGTTTTTACTTTGTTAACAAATTCTTTAGTAGCTTCAGGACCTTTTTCTTTAACAGACTTTAAAAAATTAATTAAAGTTTTACCACCTAAATATGTAGCACCTGCTAAACCAACTCCTCCTACCATTGCTCCAGAAACAGCTAACCCCTCGCCAAATAGTGCTAATCTATTTTCTAATGCAGTTTTTTCTTTATCTGTTTTAAGAGGGTCTAACATGTAATCTTCAAAACCACCCCAAAAACCTTCATTATCGTCAGCAATAAAACCCCCTAGAAAGTCAGCGAGTCTTTCTTCATAAGGATTTAAAACAATTTGTGCTGCTGCTTCTGCTTGTAAAGTTGTTGCTGCAAATGTTTTTAATCCTTTTTTACCAAACGTAACAGTATCAGCTAGTTTTTTACCTTTTTCTACAACAGCAGCAGGAGCTAAAAAAGCTCCAATTTTTGGAACTTTTCCTAACCCATACATAGCAGCAGTAAACTCTCCAATACCTCTAACTAATTGATTGGCAGTGTCTTCAGGGTCTTTAACTCTTGCAACAATTCTACCTGCTTCATTTTCTACTATCTCAATATCTTCTGGATTTTTAAATGATGTAAATGTATAGAATTTTTTTAAAGCTTCAGCAGTATTAATTTGTTCTTCTCTTGTTGGCTCATCAATAAAATCACGATATGCTTCTATAGTTCCCCCAATTAACTCTGGTATAATAGCACCAACACTTCGATTATATTCTTGCATTTTCTGGTCTAGTTCTATCTTCCTTTTAGACATATCATAAGGATTATCGTCAGGCTCAAATCCTTTAAATTTTTTCGATGGAGATACTTTGTCAAAATTTTCATTATAAGATATTGCACCTCTGTCCTCTTGCATACTTTTACCAAGATTGGAAAGAAAATTTAAAACTGGAAAATCTTTTGTTCCTAATATAGGTTTTTTATTGTTGTCTGACATTATAAAAGTCTATTCAATTATTGGAATCTGAGTACCTATCTTATGTAACTCTAAAGCTTTTCTTATACTATATTGAAGATATTCTTCACGAGTGAGGTAATCAGGTTTATGATTTGAGTTTTTTTCTAATGCTTCTTTTTGTTTATCTATCAATTCTTGAATAGTTGAATCATTCTCAGAATCCATATAATCCCTAATAACATCTACTATTAACGCACTTTGAGTTTTGTCAATACCTAAATTATTATATTGTGCTTGAGCAATGTTTCTTATTCTTTTGTCAATACTTTCATCATTTATAATAGTAAGAAGTTCTTTAGCATCTTTTACAACTTTAGCTTCTGTACTAAATACATTTAAGTTTACATAGTCATTTTGTGATTCTTTATATATTGCATAATCATCAGTTCCTCTTGCAGGAAGACTTGTTACCTTATTATCAGATAAATATTTTTCTTTATGAAATTCTTTAGCTTCTTCTATTTTTTTTCTCAATGGCGATTGATTGTTAGGATTTAATATTCTAGTACTAACAGTTAAACTTATCAGCTCATCATCTGTAAACACTTGATTTTCAGGCTTAGAATTAATTCTTCTTGTTACAATTTCAAGCTCACCATAAGATAACATATCTCCATAAGCATCTGTAACTTGTTTTACAGCTTGTTTTTTATCAAATTTTGGTTGAGCAGCCAAGTAATCTGCAGCAGCTAAACTTCCAAACTTTTCATTTTGTTCTTGAGTATCTATTACTCTATTACCCTCTTCAACAGCTAATTGTAAATCAGCTTTTCTATCGTCAAACCAAGAAGGAAATACTTTATTGGCAGCAGATTTTAATAAACTTGATTGAGTTGGGTCATCTTTAAATTGTCTTTTTTCAGCTTTGTAAGTATCGTAATAAACTTTATCATACTCTTGAAAAGTTCTTGAAGTTATTAAAGGATTTTTACCCATTTGTTCTAAATCTCTTTCAGCTTCTTTTAATTTACTTTGCCACAAGGTATCTACTAAAGCACCAGTTTCACCTTTATAGAAACCTTTATTACCATAATTTACTGCTGATTGAGAAATAGCTTCGTCATTATTGTAAAGAAATTTAGCATAGTCTTGTATACCTTGACTTGGGTTTGCTTTATATTTATCATAAAAATTTCTGTTTTCATTTTCTTTATTATAAATAGTTCTTCTAGAGTCTTGTTCAGTTTGAAAAGTTTCATCTAAGTTGGTAAGATTATCTAATAATCTCTGTTGTAGTTTTCTTTGTTTACCTTTAAAAACACCATATAGACCTGTATAAAATAATGCTTCGGCTTTGTCGCTTTTTCCACCCTTGTTTTTTGCCAATAAACTAAATATCTCAAAGTCTTTTTGCATACCTGCATCAACTATTGCACCACTAAAGAATTTTTTTCTTGAATCTTCTGACATTTTATACTACCTCTTCTTGTTTAGTTAGTAAGCTTCTCATCTCTGGACCTTTATCTTTTATTTTATCTAGTAAATTTTTTCCTACCACTTCTTCTGCTCTAGCAACTGCTATATCTTTATTATCATCAGTAATTTGTTTTTTACTTCTAATATCTTCAGCAGCTTTTCTAAACTGTGCTACTCGTTCATTTACTTCAACTTCATCAGATTCACCAATATCATTAGGTTCGATATTATATTCTATACCAGCTTCAGAACCTATTGACATTACGGTATACATGATAGGCTCTGCTAATAATAACATAGTGTCAGGATTTATTTCGCCATTAACAAACTTTGTATACAAGATTGTATTAGTAATATCAGTTACTGCAACTCCATCTGCTAAAGATTTTATAATACCTTTCATTGCTTCAGGGTTTAAAATATCTGCAGTGATAGAAGTTAGAGCATCTCTAGGATTAGCAAACTTTGCAGGTTTTTCCCAAGGATAAGGATTTTCAGGGTCATTAACTAATGATTGTCCGGGAATTGCTACACCTTTTACAGTATCATTTGCTAATTGATTTAAAGCTGGTTCAGATGTTTTACCGTCAGCTATTAGTTTAGTAGGTTCTTTATCTATCGCATCTACTAATTCTGATATATCAATATCTGCTTCAGCAACATCTGATACACTTTGTATCATCGCATCTGATAAATTTCTTTTAATAAATTTTCTATTTAAAGGATTAATTTTTTGTTCTGCCATTATCCCACCTGTATTGGTAATATTTGTTGTCTAAATAATTCTCCACCGGCTGCATTTATATCTCCTGAACCATAAGTTAAATTTTGATAAGCAGCGAGTGGGTTTATATCTGCTGCCATTAAAGCAGCTTGGAAAGGTTGACTAGCTATTCCTTGACCAGTGCCGTATAGAGGCTCTGATGCTCTTCCGGGTTGTAAAGGTGCATCTCCTTGAAGTGCACCCATTGCTGCTGTACCTGCAACACTCATACCAAAATCCATTACGCCATCAACTACTTTTTCAGAACTGAAAGAGTCTTTAATATTTTGAGCAAGTTTTTCTCCATAAGACATAGGTTTAGTTATTGCTACATTTCTAAGACCTACATCAGGATTTGAAAAATCTACAGATAACTGGTCTCTAAGCATAGATGTATCAGGTTTAAAACCCGTAGAAACATTTGCTAAGTTTTGTTGGAAACCTGCAGTCGGGTCACCTAACGAAAGTGGGTCAGGCATTCCAAATCCTTCTGGTCTAAACGAAACAAGAGTAGAATCTAAACTGCCTTGATTAACTCCAGTAGCTAAATCAAACTTAGGTTGAAGATTACTTATATCTGCTGTAAAGTCAGTAATACCAGAAGTATTTATATTTAATTCAGGTAAAGTATAAGTATTTAAACTTGATACAGGTTTGAATCCATCAGCAGTCTTAGCAAAAGTAGCACCTACTTCATCCATAAATACAGTGTCTGGGTTTAAAGGATTTACGTCTGTTAAAGTTCCTCTAGGAGTTGCTGGTAATCCTGAATCTGCGATAGCTGCAGAGACATCTGTAGGTGCAGTTACGTCTGTGCTTATTTGCCCTGTTCCTGTTATTTCTCTCATTTCTTGGTAGTCAGTTAAATTTTCAGCAAAATTATCACCATAAGCTGAAGCATCTAAAGTGCCGTCTGCTCCCATAGCATCTAATTTACCTTGAGTCAAATCAAGACTTTCTCCTCCAGCTTTTGCAGCTTGAGCTTGTTTAATTTTTGAACCAATTCCAGCCAAAGCAGCTCCAGTTGCAGCACCGAATGCTCCAGCTTTTAAAGCATCTTTAAAGCTACCACCAGCCATAACAACTCCACCTGCTCCCATTACTGCACCACTGATTGCACCAGTAGCCACGGCAGCAGCAGTTACTCCTAATCCTGATAAAGCAGGTAAAGCAGCAATAGCTCCGGGTAACATGACGGCTGCTGTTATCATTAAACCTAGCCGTACATACTTGTTTCTAGTTAGCTCTTTAACTCCTTTAAAAGTTTTCTTTTGAATTTTTTTAACTAAATTAACAGCCTTTTTAACTCCTTTAGCAACAGTGCTAATTTGTTTTTTAACACCACCATATACTTTTTTTCCAACTTTTTTTATATCGTCAAGTATTCCCATTATATTCTCCTATGATACATCGTCTGATAATGCTAGTATTAAACTTTCTAAACCTGCAGTATCTTTATAACTAGCAGGGTCGGCAGCTAGTGCTGTGTTTAGTAAAGCACTTATTCTTGCTTTTTGATTGTCTGCATATCTAAAATCAAAGTCAGCTTGGTCTCTTAGCTCTTGCCAAATAAAAGCTTGTGCTTGAGTACTTAGATTAAAAGCATTTTGTGCATTTTGTAAATTAACTGCATTTTGTGCTGCAGTGTTTGCAGTATTAACTTGTCTTCGCCATTGAATGTTACTAGCCTCAACGGTAGCAGCATTCTGTGCATTCCATTGATTTCTAGCAAAATCTTGATTAGCATTAAACTGGTCAATCTGTGTAGCTAGTTGTGAGTTTAATCTATTTACTTCTGCAGTTCTACCAGCATCTCTAGCTGCAGCAGCATTAGCTTGAGTAGCATTAAATTCAGAAATAGCATTTGTTTGAGCTGCATTAAACTGATTCATTTGTGCAGATAAGTTAGCCATAAATTGCTCTGTTTGATTTGTACTGGTAGCATTAAACTGTGCAGCAGCATTTTGTGAAGCTTGATTAGTTAACATTCTTTGCTGGTCTTGTTGAGCTCTTAATATATTTACTTGTTGCTCTGCATTTAAATTGGCTAAATCTACTGATAAAAAAGATTTTGCATTTTGTATAGCTAACTTTGTATTTGCATCAGCCTCTACAATATTTGCTTGAGACATTAATACAGCGTTTTGAATAACGCCCTGTTGTTCTGCTGTAGCATTTTGTAATGAAACAGTTTGTAAAAATTTACTATTAGCTAAAGAAGTTTGTTGGTCAGCAGTAAATTGTGCTAAGTCTAATCTAAAAACATTATTTGCATTCTGCAATGCTGTTTGTTGTTGAAACTGAGCATTAGCTAAAGCTTCTTGACTTATTAAAGTTTTTTCTTGTGCTACTGATTGTTGTATAGCTTGAGCATTTGCTTGAGCTAATGGTATTGAAGATTGTATTATAGCATTTATTAAATTATCTTTACCAACTGTAGAAGCTTCTAAACCTCTTTGTGCTAACATCTGCTCTACTGCTGTTACTGCAGGTTGTGCCCATGTAGGTATTTCACCATTTTCAATCCCTTTTAATAAAGTATCTAATTGATTACTTACTAAGGCTTCTTGTGGTAAACCTTCAATTACACCCCTCTGTGCTTCAGTAAAATCAGTTAGTCTATCTTCTAGTGCTTCAGGATTATCTCCTAATTCAGTAATTGTTGCTTCATCTAATCCAGCAGTTCTTAATTGTTTTTTAGCTCTAGTAACTCTTGCTAATGTTGTACCACTTGCTTGAGCTGCAGTAGCGATAGACTGTGGACTTATTTGACCTACTACTCTTTGAGCAACTGCTCCTTCTTCTACTTTTACTTCAGCAGGGTCAATAGGTTGTATTCTATCTACCCCTGCAATTTTAGCAAGTTCTTCATCAGCTAGTGTTGTTTGTGCAGCAGTAACAGTAGGAGCTTGAGTTATTTGTGCAGGTTGAATAGTACTAACTGGAGCAACTGTAGGAGTAGTTACAGTTTGCGGAGGTTGTATAGTTGTAACTTGTTCCGTAGGAGTTGCGGCAACTTGAGTTTGACCTACAGTAGTAGCCGTAGGAATTGTAGTAGTTTGTTGTGGCAGGTTAGCATCTACTTGTTGAACAGCAGGTACTTGACCAGCCACAGGAACTTGACCTGCTTTAGCCTGTTCTAATTCAGCTCTACTAGCTGCTTTTTGTTCTTCTGTCATTGCCATTTGTTGTCCTCGTACTTGTATTTGTCCTGTATTTATATTTAAATTAAGAGGGTCTGAACTATAGGCTTGAGCCATTTGTTGACTAAAGGAAGTTCCATACCCGCCATCGTTAAATTTTTCTCTTGGACCATCTTTAGAAACTTGACCACCTTTGCGATAGTCTTGACGTTCAGAACTAGTACCTGCTCTTTTGTACTTTTTCTTCATATACTATTTTACCTTAATTCAAACAGTTTGTCAAGCTTTTCGTCTAATTTATCTAGCCTATCTACTAAGTCTCTCATAACTGCTCTGGACTCATTTTTCGTAACATAGTCTCTAGCTATTTCTTCTCTAGTTTTATTTAACAAAATATCCACACGTTTATTTTCTTGAGAGTTTTGTCGAATGTTATAGAGTATTGGAGCTAGGACTAATGTTATAAAAGCATTCCATATCAGGTATGAAGATATTTCCATATTAGCCCACCTGTTTAGTTTGAACTGTTGGTGTAACTAACTCAGCTATATTTGCATCAAGACCAGCTTTCATTTCTGTAATCTTATCTGCACCCATAGCAGCTTCAACCCAACCTTGTACATCACTTGCAGTTAAATCTGCAAAAGCTGTAAAGCTTGATAAGTCTGAAGTATCTAAAGGTTGCGAACCATATACTGTAGAAGCAGCAGCAATATCATTGTCTTGCGAATCTTTAACAGTATTAGCATCATCAGTTCCAGTAAGTCTCCAGTGGACATTAAAAACAGTATCAGCATTGCTGTCTATTTCTTTAACATCTACAGTGCTTACATCCCATGTGTAGTTAATTGCCATTTTTATTCTCCTTTGAGTGTGTTAATTTCAGCTTGTAAGGCTTCAATCTGTTGTTGTAATTCTTTTATTGCAGATACATACATTGCATCTTTATCTGATAAGTTTGATACATAAACTTTTTCAGTATCTTTTGTATATTCATACTCTGCATCATTCTTATCATTAGCTTCTTGTTCATAAATCCAATAATCATCTGCTTCTAAAACTTCTTGTGCTACAAAACCTCTACGAGTTCCTGATTTTCTTTTGCCTGTTTCATCTTTAAACTCAAAAGTTCTTGGTTGTAAACTTTTAACTAAGTCTAAACCGCCTGTAAAGTCAGCTATGTTTTTCTTAATTCTTTCATCTGAAAGAGAGCCAATAGTCGTATCTGTAGCTGTTAAATCTCCATTTTGAGAAATTCTAAATCTTTCTTCTGCATAAGTAACTCCTACATTCATTACTTTAAATGACATTTGAGTACCTTGGGTAGCCCTATCGTCATCCCCATCTCCTGTTTGAACTTTTACAGAAACTTCTCCACCCTGATAAGTAAAGTCAGTACCTTGCCCATCAAATCGAATTAAACCAAGAGTATCTCCTGCTTGTGTATCAGCATTACCTGAGCCTGAATTACTCATTGCACCAAGTTGA
>Ga0208666_1000614_pt1 | contig 16554 bp, 13 predicted proteins | sample 5B_taG_FD_184078 | JGI IMG/M metagenome (GOLD analysis project Ga0208666, IMG submission 184078) | Marine viral communities from the Subarctic Pacific Ocean - 5B_ETSP_OMZ_AT15132_CsCl metaG (SPAdes) (version 2) | ecosystem: Environmental > Aquatic > Marine > Oceanic | place: Pacific Ocean...
ACTAATTTAAATATAAGTCCTTATTACGATGATTTTGATAAGGCGAAGAACTATTATAAGGTCTTGTTTAAACCTGGATATCCAGTTCAAGCAAGAGAATTAACAGGACTCCAATCAATACTACAGAATCAGATAGAGTCGTTTGGTAATCATATCTTCAAAGAAGGATCTATGGTTATACCTGGATCTGTCACATATGATAGCACATATTTTTCATGTAAGGTAAATGATGATCATTTAGGTGTAGATGTTAGTGTATACTTAGATTCTTTAATAGCAAATGGTGGAACCAAGGTAAGAGGGCAAAATTCTCAGATAGTAGGTAAAATTGTTAATTATATTTTACCACCTACTGAAGGGGTTGATGATATAACAATTTTCGTAAAATATACAGAGTCTGATAATACTGGAGCAAGTGAACCTTTTCCAAATGGTGAGATATTGGTCTTACAGGAAAATGTTACTTATGGAAATACTACATTAAATGCTGGTGATACTGTATTAACATTAATTAGTGAGAATGCATTAGCAACTGGTTCTGCTGTTGGTGTCGATAATGGTGTATATTTTATAAGAGGTACTTTTGTTGATGTATCAAAATCTTTAATTATACTAGAACCATATTCAAATAAACCCTCATATAGAGTTGGATTTGAAATTATTGAAGAAGTTGTATCATCTAATGATGATTCCACTTTAAATGATAATGCAAAAGGTTTTACAAACTTTGCTGCTCCAGGTGCTGATAGATTTAAAATTGGTGTTAAGTTAGCTAAAAAGGCACTTAATGACTTTGATGATACCAATTTTGTAGAATTGGTTAAAGTAAAGAAAGGAGAAGTTAAAAAATTACAGAATAGTACTCTTTATTCTCAAATAAGAAAGTATCTTGCCAAAAGAACTTATGATGAATCTGGAAACTATGCGATAAGACCATTTACAGTTAATGTACAAAATTCATTAAATGATGAGATAGGATCTAATGGTTTATTTGTAGAAGGTGAGAAAACAGATGAATTTAATACTCCTAATGAGGATTTAGCATGTATAAAGTTATCACCAGGCACAGCGTATGTTAGGGGATTTGATGTACCAATAACGGGTACTAGAGTTTTAGATGTTGAAAAACCAAGAGATACTAAGTCTATAAAATCTTCTTCAATATCTTTCAAGATGGGAAGTCTTTTAAGAGTCAATAATCCACATGGAACCCCTCTCGTAAACCTTGGAAACTCATCAACTGGTAGTAAACTTGCTAATAATGTAGATCTTTTTAGTCAAAGAAAGGCAACTGGTGTTCCAACTGCTGGTGCTGGAACTAAAGTGGGTGAAGCTCGTGTTTATTCCTTTGCACCTTCAGATGATACTTATAAGGATGCAAGTACTGAATGGGATCTATACATGTATGATCTCCAAACATATACAGCATTAGAAATTGGCAATGGTGCTGGTGGGTTAACTTATCAGCAAAACACTTTAGCTCCAGTTGGATCTAAAGTCAGAGGAATGAGTAGTGGTGCTGAAGCATATGTTGCTGATCATCCAACTGCAGGTACTATAAATGTTTCTCAAACTAGTGGAAGTTTTGTTGCTGGTGAAAAATTAGTATTTAATGAAAGAACAAGTAATGTTGGATTAGATACATGTACAGCTTCAGTATCTGCTGTAACGCAATATACTGTTGATGATATAAAATCAGTTTTCCAACCAACAACTGTCGGATCTCTTCAAAAAGATTTTACTGCAGATGCTGTTCTTTATGATAGAACTTTACCAAATTTCTCTAAAACAGATCAATTAAATGTTGCTACTGATGGAAGTAATGTTACTACTGCGACCTGTCCACAAAGAAGATTTTCTGGTGTTAATGGGGTAAAAGTAGATAGTATACTTGGATATTCAAATAGCACTTCAAGTGATCCAGTTTATAACGTAGTTTCTGCTATTAGTGGTGATGGTGGTACTGTTACTCTTACAGCAGCACCTGCTGATGTTACTGGTATTTGTGATAAAGATGTACCAGGAACTAGTACAACAGTTAGTTCAACATTTACAGTTAAAGTTCCTAAAATAGTTAATTTTAATAGATCTGGACTTTATAGTAGATTACCTAAGAGAAATATTTCTACAGTTGATTTATCCGATTCTAATTTAATAATATCAAGACAAATTTCTGGTAAGTCTTTAGAATCAAGTGGTACTTATAATGGAAGTCTTGTAGTTCAATCTAGTCAGGTATTTGAAAGTTCTGGAGCAGATGGTGCTTTAGGAATAACAACTGCTTTCTTTGAACCATTTGATGCCGAAAGATATTCAATTCATTATAATGACGGTACTATTGAAAAATTAACATCTGATAGAGTAGAAATTTTATCTGGTGGTTCTGCTATAAAATTTAATGTATTACGACCTGGAGAATGGGATACTGCCAATCCATCAAACCAAGGAGTTTTAGATAGTAATATAACTGTTAATGTTACTATGAAGAAATTAGGACTCAGCAGTAGAGGTAAAACTTTTTCTAGGAGTTCACAATTAGAAGTAACAAAGACTGTAGGACTTTCCACATTCATTACACAAAGTAATGCTTATGGTCTACGTGTTGAAGATAAAGAAATATCATTAAATGTTCCTGATGTTGTTAGAGTTCATGCCGTACTTGAATCAACAGATAATTCTAAACCATCTTTAGATGCCTTAGAATTTGTGTCTGGATTGTCTCTTAACACAAATACGTTTGTAGGTGAGAAAATTTTAGGATCGGATAGTAGAGCTATTGGACAAGTTGTAAATAGACCTAATGTTGGTAATAAAATTGAATTTGTATATTTAAATGGAAATAGATTTATTGCTGGTGAATCTGTAACATTTAAAGAATCTCAAATTACAGCAAATGTACAGAAATCAATAGAAGGTAATTATATTGATAGAACATCTAATTATAGATTAGATAAGGGTCATAGAAAACAGTTCTGTGACTATTCTAGAATTGTAAGGAGAGGTAATTCTGCCAGTCCTTCTAAGAGGTTGTTAATTATCTTTGATTATTATGAAAATGCTGGAACTATTGGCGATTTCTATACAGTAAATTCATATTCTAGAGATAGATATACGAACGATATTCCTTCTGTTGCTGGTAATAGAACGTCTGATATTTTAGATTTCAGACCAAGAGTTAAAGCATTTGCCGATGTAACAGTTCCAGCATCTCATGCTGGATCACCATATGCATATGAGAATAGAGTATTTGAAACAGTTACCAGATATGTTGTAACACCAGATGAAAGTACCGTTCTTGGATATAGTTATTATTTGCCTAGAATTGATAAAGTAGTAATTAATAAAAATGAAGAAGTTAAATTAATAAAGGGTGTTTCTGCTGATAAGCCAGCACCACCAACTGAAGTTGGTGATTCTATGGAAATCGCTCAGATTACCTTCCCACCATATCTCTATGATCCTATTAGAGGACCTAAGATTAAATTATATGATAATAGAAGATTTACTATGAGAGATATTGGTAAACTCGAAAAGAGAATTACTAATCTTGAAGTAATGACTTCATTAACTGCTCTTGAACTTGATACAAAATCACTTCAAGTCAAAGATGCTGATGGTCTAGATCGATTTAAATCTGGATTTGTAGTTAATGATTTTAAAAATAGAGATTTTATTAACTTTAATACTGAGGATGGATCGAGATGTGATGTTGATGTTGTAAATAAGGAATTAATTAGTGCTGTTGACTTTTGGTCAATGAAAGCACAGTTAGCACTCAATCCTGGAATTGATGCAACAACTGCTGATATGACATCCAACTTAAGTTTGTTGGATAGTAATACCAAGAAGACTGGTGATTTAATAACATTGGATTATGAAGAAACTGAGTGGATTAATCAACCACAAGCATCTGGTTTTGAAAATATTAATCCATTTAATGTTATTACCTATGTTGGTGCTATTCAATTAGATCCACCATCAGATAACTGGACAAGAACAATTTATGCTGACAATAAGAGAACAGAGTCTACTGGTAATACTTGGAATACAATATCTAATGTTGTTTCTGATAACACAACAACAGCAACTGATGTAGATGTAACTGATACTGAGGTTGAAACCGATCAGGATGAATTCGATGGAAATCATATTGATACCACCACAACAACCACTACAACTACAACACAAACTGTAGAGACTAGTTTTACTAATCAATTAACTGGTAATAATCAGGAATTTGATTATATTGAAAGTATAAAGATTAATGGTAATACAGATCCATTTATGAGATCTAGGAATGTATACTTTGCTGCTAATGGATTAAAATCATTTACAAAACATATCCACAAGTTGGATAGTGGCGTTCCTGACATGTTCCCTAAATTGATTGAGATTTCAACTACTGCTGGATCTGGTAATGGATTTACAGTTGGTGAAGATGTTAGAGTAATGAATGGATTCTATACTATAGGTAAAGTTAAAGCACAAGCACCAAATCATAAATTTGGTGATGAAAGTAGACCAGAATTTGCTGCTGGATTGGGTCATCCTGCTGTTACAGTTGAAGCATATACAGTTGATCCATTTGATAGATCAAGACCTGCACCTTCAAATACATATTCATCAACATCAGTTTTATTCAATTGTGATATTAGTGCCTTAGCAAATGGAACAGATTATTATGGTTATGTTGTTAAGGGTGCTAAGTTAGTTGGAGAAACATCTGGTACTGAAGCAATAGTAACAAATGTTGATTTAATGTCTGATAATTGGGGCGATGTTTTAGGGGCATTCTTCTTTAGAAATGCTAATCAAACACCACCACCTTCAGTATTATTCTACACAGGAACTAAGACATTTAGATTAACTGCTAATACAACTGGAGCATATGTTCCTCCAGGTGCTGGTCCTCTTTCTAGTGATGCTAGTGGAACTTATACAGGAACTGGAACAATATTAGAAGTAAATACAAGTACTGTTGGAGTTAGAAATCCACCAGAACCTGCACAAAAACCTAATGAAACTTCATCTACAATAAGTGTAAATTCAACATCATCTACAACGAGAGTAGAAGCACCATATAGAGATCCTCTAGCACAATCATTTACTGTTGATGAAACTGGAGCGTTCTTAACTTCATTTGATGTATTCTTCAAAACTAAAGATGATAATGCTAAAGTATTTGTTGAATTAAGAACTGTAGAACTAGGAACACCTACAAGTTTCCTTGTTCAGGATTATGCTCAAGTAGCATTAAATCCAAATAATATTAATACTTCAGATGATGCATCTGTACCAACTACAATAAATTTCCCATCACCAGTTTATCTAGAATCTGGTAAAGAATACGCTTTAGTTTTCTTATCACCAGGATCTGATGGATTTGAAATGTGGGTTGCCACTATGGGTCAAAAGAATGTAACCCCTCCAGTAGGATTACCAGCAACAACTGATGATTCTCAATTTGGCGTTGTTACTAAGCAATACATTGGTGGTAGTTTATTTAAATCACAGAACGGTACAATTTGGACACCAAGCCAATTCCAAGATCTTAAATTTACACTTAAGAAAGCATCATTTGTTTCTTCAGGATCAGTAACATTCCATAATAGTTCTATTGAACCTGGTAATAATAATACTCAATTATTACCTAACAATCCAATTAGATCTTTCCCTAGAAAACTTAGGGTTGGTTTATCTGGTGTTGCTGAAGCAAATATATCAAGTATACCTGTGGGTAGAAAAATAAGTACAGGTCTTGTTGCGGATATTGAGGATAATAGTATTACTGCTGTTATTGAAGAAAGAGGTGGTCCTGTTTCAACAACACCTGTTGGATTAACACCAGTAGCAAATGGTTCTGGATATGATGTTGCCACTCATTCTTCTACACAATTTGTTTCTGTGGATGGTAACGGTTCAGGATTAGCAGGAAGCGTTGTCGTTGCGACTAATGGAGCATTGAGTGTCAGTAGTTTAACTAATGGGGGATCTGGATATAGAGTTGGTGAAATTGTTACTATGGATGTTTCTCAGACATCAACATTAACTGGTGGAGCAGGTGCTAAATTTGTTGTTACTGATATTCAACAAAATAGTATTGATACATTATACCTAACTGATGTTCAGGGTGAAAAATTTGTCAGTGGTGATCAAATTATTCATTATGGTGCTAATAATGATACAAGAACAGTTCTTACTGGAGTAACTGCATCATCAGATTCAGTTGCCATTGATGATATACACACTGGAAATATTATTGAAGTTATTCAACATAACCATGCTCATCATGGTTCAAATAACACAATTAAGATTGAAAAAATTAATCCAGATACTGCTAAGACAGAAACAACCCAAGATATATCTGCTTCTACTACCGCAGTATCAGTAGCATCAACTGCTATATTCTCTAAATTTGCTGGTATAACAACTGATAGGGGTGAAGCTTTATTAAATGATGAAGTTGTTTCATATGTAATTGGTGCTTCAAATATATTATCATTAAGTGGTAGAGGAACTGAAGGAACAACTGCTGTTTCACATCCAACTGGTTCTGTAGTTCAACCATATGAAGTTAATGGAATGCCATTGACTAAAATCAATACCACACATACAATTCCAACAAATTCTACATTAAGAAATCTATCAAACATTGATAATTATTACTTAGAAATTGATAGAGGAATTGGCAATAGAGCTGCTGGTAAAAACCAATTAAACTTTATTAGTGAAAAGACTGTTGGTAGCAATACTGTTGGTATATCCCAAAATCATCAGTTTAGCTCATTATCTGCTAAATTTAATGTATTAACACCTGGTAAGACCCAAGTTAGCAGTTCATATAGAACTGTAAGTGGTACTAGTGCGGATGGAAATGAAGTATCCTTCATTGATCAAGGATTTGAACCTACTATTTTAAATGAAACTACATTCTTCTCAACTCCTAGACTTATTGCTTCTAGGGTTAACGAGGCTGCTAGATTAGATTCTCTTCCAAATCAAAAATCACTTACACTGAAAGTTGATATGGTATCTAGTGATCCTAATTTATCACCAATATTAGATGCTCAAAATGCAACATTTGTTGCTGGTAGAAATAAGATCAACAATCCAATTGGTCAAGATAATTATGCTACTGATGATAGGACAAATAAAATAAGTGGTGATCCACATGGATCCATCTACGTGACAAATAAAGTTAATCTGAAACAACCAGCAAGTTCATTGAAAGTTCTTGTTGCTGCCAATGTACAACCACAAGCAGACTTTAGAGTGTTCTACAGATTATTCAGTTCTGATTCTAGTGAAGTTTCTCAATCATATAGAGCATTTGCTGGATTTAAAAATTTAGTCGATACGGATGGTGATGGTTTCGGTGATCAAATCATCGATATTGGATTAAATGATGGTAGAGCAGATGCTCAGGTTAATAAGAGTGGTCAAAACAATTTCTCAGAATATCAATTTAGTATTGATGACTTAGAACAATTTGATGGATTTGTAATTAAAATAGTGATGTCATCCACAAATGAGTGTGTTCCAATTAGATTAAAAGACTTTAGAGCAATTGCATTAGCGTAATGAGAACTTTTCAGGAATTCTTACCTTTATGTGAAGGTGGTTTATCAAGATATCTTGGTAAATCTGAAACTCATGATACTGGTCATATATCACCAGATCGTGGTAATGATGAGGTGGAAAATAAAAAGAAAAGAAAAAATCTTGAAAGTGATTTAAAACGTAATGGTATTGGATTTAGAAAATCTACTGGAAAGTATAAGTATGATGATGGATCAGATGCCCGTGAAGTATCTTATTCAACAACAAGACCAAAAACTATGTCGAAACGAAGGTTTGGCAAAAAAATGAGAGAATTAGGTGGTAAGTATGGTCAAGAATCAATTATTACAAAGAAGGCAGGAAAGGATGCTAGATTACACTATACTGATGGTAGTGGAAGAAGTCCTGATAATATAGGATCAGCAAAAGCAGGTCCACATCCAGATGGTTATGGCGAAACTGGGGAAAAGAGACAGCGTGGTAGTAAGTTAAAGGACAAGAAGAAGGATAGGGATTTCCATTATTCATGAAGAATTCCGTCAACCCTGCAGTTAAATTTATTATAGATCCTAGTGGATCTGGTAAATTAGTAAAATTTAATCTTCCAATAGATCTTAGAACTGTTGATGAAAAATATAAACAATATCCATTTAATCAGATATGAAAACTTTTAAGCAATTTCAATCAGAAGCAACCTCATTAGTAATACCAACAATTAAGAAAGTAGTTGGTGCTGGACTTGCTGCGACTGGTCTTACTGGTATGATAATGAATGTAAAGAGAAAAAGAGATGTAAATAAGGATGAATATGATAAGTTACAAAAACAATATAATGACGATTATTTTAGTTCCCCACAAGTAAATCCACCAGAATTTGATCGTGTTAAAGGCGAATATGATCGAATTAAAAAAGAAAACGGAAAAAAAGGAAAATCATGATACCAGTTGAAGGACATAAAAACCTGTTTCGTGATGAAAAAACAGGTGCTATATTAAGTACAGATTCTAATTCTTATTCAAGTTATGTTTCTAGGAAAAATAAAAAATTAGATGAGAAAGCAGAATTGGATAACATGAAAAAGGATATAGAGGAAATTAAACAACTCTTAAAACAAATTACAGGTCAGATAACATCTTAAAGTATAAATAATACATAGATTCTGAATTGCATACATAAATGGCAGATATTAAGGTAAGGGTTGGGCAACATAATGCGGTGAAGGTTGTTTCCTCACTTGCTGGTGCTCAAGGCTTATCACTCGCTGAACTCAGTGATGTTAGTGCCTCGAACCTGTTAAATGGAATGGTTTTAGTCTATAATGGAGCAACCCAAAAATGGGATGCTACTCATGAACTGACACCTGGAACGGAACAAAATTTAAACATTAACGGGGGAAATTTTTAAATGGCTAGTATTATCAGGATCAAACGATCCTCTGGAACAGATAAACCTGCCAGTCTAAATTGGGGTGAAATGGCCTATGTGACTGGTATAGGAAGTCACGCTGGTGTAAATCAATATAAAGATAGAATTTTTGTTGGTGATGATGGAAATAATGTTCATTCAATAGGTGGTCATTTTTACACCTCTATGATGGAACATGCAGCAGGAAATGTTGCTGGTGTTCAAAATACAAGAAATACTGATGGTGGCATAGTTGCCATCATGGATAATAATAGAAAGGTTGACCAGTGGAATGTAGATAATATAAGAATAGATCTGAATACAATTTCATCAACTAACGTAGATGGTGATATTATATTTGATACTAATGGTGATGGTCATATTAATGTTGTAGATGACACTTTCCTATCATTTGGTACTGATAAAGATGCTAAGATTGAATATGATGAAGATGGAGATAATGATGTAAAAGTTACTGGTGCTCAGTGGACTTATGATACTAATATTAAAGTCACTGGTAAGGGTAAGTTTGGTTGTGTTGGAATAAGTTCTAATGTTATTGAAACTGAAGCAGGATGTGGAGATCTTCTGTTTATTGACCCATATCCAGATGGTTTAAGTAATGAAGGTACAGTTGTTATTAAAGGTAGTTTACAGGTAGATGGTACAACAACATCGGTAAACTCAACAACATCAACATTAAATGATCCTATTTTACACTTAGGAGATCTCACTAGTGAAAGAACTGTAACCGAACCTGTTCTTTCTGGTATTAGTACAATTACCTTAGATTCTGTTGTAGGTATTAATACAGGTGATGTTATTTCATCAAGTTCTGCTTTATCAGCATCTGGTGTAGCAACAGTTACTCAGTATGATGAAGCAACTAGAATTATTACTGTTGATCAGACTATTGGTGCTCCAGGTATTAGTACCACGACACAATTAACAATTACCCACGCATACGATACTAATACTGATCGTGGTATTTCTTTTGGATACAATACAAGCACTGGTGCTGGTAATAATAAATTAGGATTCTTTGGTTATATTGACCAGACTAATCCAAATAGTAGTGCTACTGCAAGAGCATGGACTTACATTCCTGATGCTAGTACTGCTAATGCTTTAGTATCTGGAACTAGAGGATTCCTTGATATTAAAGGTATCTACTATCAAACTGGTGATTACAATACTCATGGTGTTGTATATTTTGATGAGAATGGATTACAGACATCAACTAATGCTGTAGCATCTCCAGTTAATACCTCAAAACAGATATTGACTGCTGTAACAAAAAACACTCTTGCTTTATCTGGTAGTGTAACTGTTGCTGTTGGTGATATTGTAAGGCAAGATACCACTAATGCTTATGGTGTCGTTGAAACTGGTGGATCTGGTACTTCAATAAGTTTGGTTGGTGTTGAAGGTACGTTTGATACTACTAACAATTTAAGGAAGGAAGGTAATAATGGTGCAATTGAAAACTTATCCGTAACAGCATCCTCTGTTAGTGTGATATATACTAATAAGCCTAGTTGGACTTCAACACTAGACGGAGGTACTTTCTGAGTTAATTATGCAACAACCTAATAGTGATGTGGATGTGAACGTTCTCGTTAGTTTATATCATAACAAACTTGCTCAATCATATAATCAAAATGTTCTTTTGGAAGCAAGAATACAAACATTAAGACAAGATCATGAAAAGGAAAAAATGGATTTGTTACAACAAATAGCAGATTTACAAGAAAAAACTGAAAGTAAACCAAAACCAACTACTTTGGGTAATATAGCATCAAGGAAATAAATGGCAAAACCATCAACTAGACAAGGACTTATAGATTATTGCTTGAGAAAGCTAGGTGCTCCTGTATTGGAAATTAACGTTGCTGATGATCAAATAGATGATCTAGTTGATGATGCTCTTCAATTTTTCAATGAACGTCATTTTGATGGTGTTGAAAGAATGTATCTTAAGTATCAACTTACTCAAGATGATATTGATAGGGGAAAAGCAAAAAATACAGACGGGGTTGGTATTGTAACTACATCTGCTACTTCTACAAATATAACAGGATACGGAACTACAACAAATAATTGGTATGAAACTTCTAATTTCTTACAGGTTCCAGATTCTGTAGTTGGAATAGAAAAGATTTTTAAATTTGATAGTAGCACCATATCAGGTGGAATGTTTAGTATCAAATATCAGTTATTTTTAAATGATCTGTATCAGTTTAATTCTATAGCATTACTTCAATATGCAATGACTAAATCATATCTTGAGGATATTGATTTCCTACTTACTACTGATAAACAGGTAAGATTTAATAAGAGACAAGATAGATTATATTTGGATATTGATTGGGGTGCAGAATCTGTTGGTAACTGGTTGGTTCTTGATTGTTATAGAGCATTAGATCCAAATTCATTTACTCAAGTTTATAATGATGTATTCTTAAAACAGTATCTCACTGCTCTCATAAAGAGACAGTGGGGGCAAAATTTAAGTAAATTTAAGGGTGTTAAGTTACCAGGTGGTATAGAAATGAATGGAGGAGAGATTCTCCAACAAGCAGAATCTGAATTAGAGTCTTTAAGATCTAGAATGGCAACTGAATATGAGTTGCCTCCATATGACTTTATAGGTTAATAAACATGGCATTAAATCCATTTTTCCTACAAGGTGCTCAGTCTGAACAGAGATTAACACAAGATTTAATAAATGAACATCTAAGAACTTTTGGTGTTGAAGTAACTTATATTCCTAGAAAGTATGTAAGTAGAGAGACAATCATGGAAGAAGTTACTTCTTCTAAGTTTGATGATAATTTTTCTATAGAAGCATATGTTAATAATTATGATGGATATGGTGGTGCAGGTGATGTACTAACAAAATTTGGAATGAGTATTAGGGATGAAGTAATTCTTACTATATCAAAAGAAAGATTTGAAGATTTTATATCACCATTTATGGCTGGATTGGATGATGGAAGTGATACTAGTGAAATTATTCTTTCTTCAAGACCAAGAGAAGGTGACTTAGTATATTTTCCATTAGGACAAAGATTATTTGAAATAAAATTTGTAGAACATGAAGATCCATTCTACCAATTAGGAAAAAATTACGTTTATCAACTTAAATGTGAACTCTTTGAATATGAGGATGAGGTTATTGATACTTCTATTGAAGCAATCGATACTCAAGTTCAAGAGGAAGGATTTATAAGTACACTTAGACTTGTTGGTTTGGGACAAACTGCTGAAGCATCTACTTCAATTGGTAGTGGGTTTATTAGTAAGTTATATTTAAATAATGATGGTTCTGGATTCACTTCAGCACCATCAGTTGTATTCAGTCCTTCACCTGCTAATGATACTGCTAGAGCAGTAGCAATAACAACAACTATAGCAAATGTAACTTCTATTGAGAAGATATTATTTACAAATCGTGGTTCTGGATATGTGACTCCACCTACAGTATCATTTGTTGGTGGTGGAGGTAGTGGAGCAGCAGCAACTTGTTCTATTGAAACTGCTTTACAGGGAGTAATTAGAATTAATACATTATCTGGTGGATCTGGGTATGGAACTGTACCAAATGTACTTATTGCTTCACCTGGTGCAGGTGTTACTGCTACTGGAATAGCATCTATTAGTGCTAGTGGTGATCAAAGCACTGCTTTCTTCAATCAAGATGATATTGTTAGATTTGTTTATGTTGATGAACCAGGAAAAGGATATACTTCAACACCAACAATTGCTATAGCAAATCCAGACTCAATGTCTGGAGTTGGAACTTATCAGTTTAATGAAATAATTAAAGGATCTCAATCTGGAACAGAAGCAAGAGTTAAGAATTGGGATGTTGATTCATATACTCTTCTAATAGGAAATGTTGGTATTGGATCAACAGTTTCTGGATTTTATAGGGGAGAAGAAATTGTGGGACAAACATCTGGAGCAAAATACGCATGTGCTTCGTTTAATTCTGACGATTCTAATGATAAATACAACGAGGGTGATGAATTTGAATTTGAAGCAGATAACATCCTTGACTTTACAGAATCCAATCCATTTGGTGTAGTTTGATATGTTAGGTACTTATTTTTATCACGAAATAATGAGAAAGACTGTTATCGCTTTCGGTACAGTTTTTAATGATATTAATGTTAGACATCAAGATAAAACGGGTAAAGATATTTCAAATATAAAGGTTCCTATTGCTTATGGTCCAAGACAAAAGTTTTTAGCAAGACTTCAACAGCAACCAGATCTTAATAAGGCTGTCCAAATTACATTACCTAGAATGTCATTTGAGATGACTTCTATCGGTTATGATCCATCAAGGAAGTCGGGAGTTACTCAGACATTTAAAGCACAAGATAATAAAAAATTTAAAAAAGTTTTCATGCCCGTTCCATATAATTTAGGGTTTGAACTAAATGTTTTAACTAAAACTCAAGATGATTCATTACAAATTGTAGAACAAATATTACCATTTTTTCAACCAGGATTTACATTAACAATAGATCTAGTTAAATCTATTGGAGAGAAAAGAGATATTCCTTTAGTACTTGAAAATATATCATTTACAGATGATTATGAAGGTAATTATGAGACGAGAAGAGCATTAATCTATACTTTTACATTTACTGCAAAAACTTATATGTTTGGTCCTATTGCTGATAGTACTGATGGACTTATCCGTAAGGTTCAATTGGATTACTATAGTGATACTAATAGGCAAAATGCTTCTCGTGAAATGAGATATACTGTAGAGTCTACTGCTAAGAAAGATTATAATGAAGATGGTTATATAGATCAGTTAGATAATCCACTGATTCCACCTGGTGATGATTTTGGATTTACTGAAGAAAGAACCTTCTTTGGAGATTCTAAAGAATATAGTCCCACTCGTAAGGTAGACATCTAATGGCTAATAAATCTGGAGACAATTCTTTAAGAGATTGGTTTAAGAAGAGTAAGTCTTCTGATGGTACACCTGGTTGGGTTCAATTAGGTGGTAAGTATTCTGGTAAACCATGTGCCAAGCAACCAGGTCAAAAGACTAAACCTAAATGCGGTTCAAGTAAAATGAAACGTAATCTAAATAAGAAAGAGGAAGCGGCAGCTTTTAGACGTAAAAATAAACAAGATCCAAATCCAAATCGTAAAGGAAAGGCAAAGAACGTGGCTACTGAAGAAACTATCGATCAACTGTTTAGAAGAACCTTCAAGGAGAAGTGTTGGGATGGATATACTCAGAAAGGAATGAAAAAGAAAGGAAAGAAAGTAGTTCCTAATTGTGTTAAAGAAGAAGAAAAGAAAGCAAAAAAAGATTATGATGGTGATGGTAAAGTTGAATCTGGAAAGGAAGAGTATCTAGGTTCTAAAGATAAAGCCATTAAGAAGGCAATGAAAGAAGGCAAGGGTGAAAAGGATGCTTGCTATAAGAAAGTGAAATCAAGGTATTCTGTTTGGCCAAGTGCTTATGCTTCTGGTGCTCTTGTTAAGTGTCGTAAAGTAGGTGCTGCTAATTGGGGTAATAAGAAAGAAAGTTATTCATGGAGAGATGATTTTGAATTTATTGAAGAAGGTGCTGCTTGGACAAAGAAAGCAGGTAAAAACAAAAAAGGTGGTTTAAATGAAAAAGGAAGAAAAAGTTACGAAAGAGAGAATCCAGGCAGTGACCTTAAAGCTCCTTCAAAGAAAGTTGGGAACCCTCGTAGAAAGAGCTTTTGTGCGAGGATGAAAGGTATGAAGAAGAAACTTACTTCTAAGAAAACTGCAAGAGATCCCGATTCTAGAATTAATAAGTCCTTAAGGGCTTGGAACTGTTAATATCATGAAAGATAATTATGATGATTTGAATGAAACATTTAACACTGAAATAGAAGTTCAGAACGTTACTGAAAATGGTTGCGTCCGAAGAAAGGAGGCAACCACTGATATAACTGATGATATCGATAAGGATTATAAGTATACTCGTGCTAATTTATATTCATTAATAGAGAAAGGACAAGAAGCACTTAATGGTATTTTAGAACTTGCTGGTGAAAGTGCTAGTCCAAGAGCATATGAAGTTGCTGGACAAATTATTAAGTCGGTTGGTGATACAACAGATAAGTTAGCAGATTTACAGAAGAAAGTTAAAGACTTAGATGAAGATGCTGTAAAAGCACCAAGTAATGTTACAAATAATGCATTATTTGTTGGATCGACATCAGAATTATCTAAGATGATAAAGGAAGGTATTCTAAATAATACTGATAATACTCAAACGTCTAAATGAGTAATAATAACGTAACAGAATCTAAGAATAATTTAGGAAGTTATCAATTTTCTGATTGGAGATCTGATTTTGAACCGACTGATTACATATCATATGATGTAATAAAAGCAGAACCACTTGTAAATGAAGGTAAAACCACTAGGGTTAGGGGTATAACGGTTCGTGGATCAGGACATCCAAAAGATTCAGCTTCAGGAACAAATGATAAACCACTCGTAGATTATTCAAAGATTAGAGCAAAAGCACCAATAACTAATGACGGTAAGAAAAAAGTTGACCCTTTAAAGAATGAAGTGATTTCTGCTTCTAATGAAATAGAAGGTAATTTTGTTGATGAAGGTTTACTAGCAGGTTTAAAAACACTTAGTGGGGTAGTTGGAGGAAAAACTTTAAAGGGGTGGTTAGTTAGAGGTGCTGCTTCTGGTGCTACTCAAGGTCTTGTTACTACAATGGTTGCTCCAGAAATTGCTAAATTACAATTAGCTTCTTCTGCACTCAACTATGCTGCTAGTCAGGGCAATAAAGCAAGATCTAAAACAGAAGATGAAGATGAGAGATTAGATAATGAAAGAAAAAAAAGAAAAGTTTTTAGACCTTATGTGAGGTATGAATCTGTTGAGGGTAAAAAGTCATTTTCTAATTTTTATGAGCAAGCAACTAGTGCCTTACAACAACCAAGTATTGGACAAAGAATAAAAAGTGGAATTACTAATTATGTTAAAGGTGAAGTTGACAATATAAAAAAGATACCAGGAAATGTTAAGCAGGGTATTAAAACGTATGGTAAAAATTTAAAACGTCAACCTGTTAAGACTATTTTACAGACTGCATGGAAACCAACAAAATGGTTAGCAAAAACTGGAGTTAAAGATGTAATAGTCAATAAAACTGCTGACACTATCATGAAGAAGACTGGTACAACAAATAATCCAGTTGCTAAATTTGCTAAAGGAGCAGCTGAATGGACTTTACCATACATGAAGTGGGGGGCAGCATCAAAACTTAAAGCTGCTGGATCTGTATTAGCTAAACCTCTTGCGGCAGCATCTGCTTTAACTTTATTGGATCAAAGACCTGCAGGTCCTAAAGATGAGAGAGCAATGATGAGAGATTCTATGAATCCAAAAAGTCCGTTATATAGAAAACGTAGTGAGGTGAAAAAATAATGAAAATATTATCTGCTGAAACAAATCTAGCATCTGCTACTAGTGTTAATAATTCGTCAGTATTAAGAGTCTTTAATAGTGACTCTTCTAATACCATGACTGTCACTAGAAAAACTGCAAGTGGT